>Ga0126342_10006083_pt1 | contig 21310 bp, 17 predicted proteins | sample Cyp1metagenome_FD_92528 | JGI IMG/M metagenome (GOLD analysis project Ga0126342, IMG submission 92528) | Coral microbial communities from Lord Howe Island, Old Settlement Bay, Australia - Cyphastrea 1 metagenome | ecosystem: Host-associated > Invertebrates > Cnidaria > Coral ...
AAAGATGGCTCAGGTACGCACGCTATATTAATGCGAGTTGCGCCATGTATGTTGGGCCCCCGGGGGGCCAAAGTACATGGCGCAACTAGTGTATTCTGCGCCTGGTACTTTCACCCCGGAGTAAATCATTGTAAATCATTCTAAATCGACATAAATCCATGATATTTCGTTGTATTTTTTTGTCGGCATCCCAAGAGTAAAATGGTAGCAGTGTGGTCATCAAAAGGCCATGACTTGCTTTGCTTTGTCATGGGCTGTCATGCTTTTTCACTTGGGAGGAGGTCAAAGCTCTATCATTGACCTTCCAGCGTGCCGGTGTGGCTATCTTCAACACTTCCTTTACAACAGCCTTGGCATTTCTGTCATGCTCCGCATTTTGACTGCATTTGCATAATTTTGCACAATTTTACATATGATATTTCAGGTGCCCCATCAGGCACATCGAAAACGTGAACCAATTCAGCAATCAGCTGATTGCCTCTGTTGCCACACTGTTGCACGCCAATTTTGTGGGGTTGCTGGAAGCAGTAGCAAGAGGCATTATCTCAACCAGGATATATACTTTAAAAGAATCTCGAGACCAATTCATTTCTCCATTTCCAATCAAGGGTCGGTCAAGATCATGATATACTGATATTTGATATTTCTGGACAAAGTCAGGCCGAACAAAGTCCTCTTACGCAACTGCTCTGGATTGCACAACTCTGCTTGTGCAACTGTTTGGTTGTGTTGCACAACTAGCTAGGCTTGCATGTTTGCGCTTGCACAATAGCATTCATAGGATTTGAATTTGGAAACTAGTTTCTTGGAATTAGGTTTGTATTTGAGATTGTGCAAGTAGTCTCTTTCTTTTGCGCAACTGGTTTCGTCATACTGCACCACTACTCTTCTGCAACTACTATTAGGAAATACATCTCCCACCCCCACGGAACAAAACAATACGGCCATTAGGGTTTATAGCAGGGTTTACATGTCCAATAGAGAAGTATCCACGAACAGCCTTGTCACTTTCACAAGACAACTTCAGACTTTCAAAAGACAATGGTCGATTTCAAAAAACCAGCATAGTCCAACCGTCTCGTTTCGACATACAACGTGAGAGTTTCGCACTGCCAGTGTCAATATACAACCGGTCACTTTCAAAAATCCAACTGTTCAGTTTCACAGTACAGCTCTGGCCTGCCTCATATGCTTTGATAGCAAATGGCCGCAAAGGGTATCTACTGCCCTAGTGATGATCTATGTAAGTATGGCATAGTATGGCTCAGTGCGTTTTGTTGATCTTATGCAGCAACCCAAGTGTGGATTGATTTTCTTGGCGGCGAGGTGTGGGTAAGAGCGAATTTAAATGGATTTAAACGACTGGAGTACCCAGTGTGCTTCGGTGATCCAAAGTTTGGATCAGTAAGTCGTTTTCAGTTACCTGCAAATAACAGCCCTGGGGCGACTCAATGCGACTCAGGTGTCAAAGTGCATGCCAATGCGAACATGTGGGTGGTATGCAACCTTGATGCAAGCAGACTGAGTTGAAGCCCAACAATTCCATGACTTCATGTAGCAGTTTCTCAATGAATTTCTGCATGTCATCGCATTTCTGCTACCGTATCCTTCCAGTGACTTCGTTTGGAATGAGGGAACATGTTGCAAGATGTTGCAAGACATGCTGCAGTATGTTGCAGTACGGGGCTTGATTTTGCCCGTCTTGTGATCCTGCACCTCAAAGGCAGCCGCTTGCATCGTTACACTCTATGCGATCTGCTCAGATTTTCCGACATGCATTTCACAAAGCAGAGCTTCAAAGAGACTTAGATCATCATTCGATAATTCAACATAGTTCAACAATGTTCAACATACATACTTTAAGAATCTTTAAGAATCACTTCAGGTGCTTTAACAAACTTCAGCGTTTTGGAATGTGTTTGAATGAGATTGCATCAGATTGCTGAGGTGTTGACGTTGACCTACTTCCCACCTGTTTTGCTCTTTTGGCATCGGCGCTTGCAATCGAAGCGGTGCTGCTGTCCCAGCTTCGGACAGCGAGAACTTGCTGTTGCTCCAGAGGGAGAGAAGCTGGACATCAAGGCGGGTGCGATGGCGGCACATGACAGGTGTCGGGTTATTTTCGACTTTGTATTTGTGAGTTTTGTGATGTTTTGTGATAGTTTGCGATAGTTTGTGATGTTTTGCGATATGTTGTGATGTTTTGTGATGTTTTGTGATGTTTGGTGATATTTTGTGATGTTTTGTGATAGTTTGCGACAGTTTGTGATGTTTTGTGATAGTTTGCGATAGTTTGTGATGTTTTGTGATAGTTTGCGATAGTTTGTGATGTTTTGTGATGGTTTGCGATGGTTGTGATGTTTTGTGATATTTTGTGGTGTTTTGTGATCTTTTGTGATAGCTTGTGAATTGTTTGTGATATTCGGCCGAAGTAATTTTCCTCAGAAAAAGGTAGAAATATATAGAAATACATAGAAAATTATAGAAATATATTGTTTGAAACCTGTGTAAGGCCTATATGGCTATCAGCCAGCGATCTTTTCTCGATCTTCCGCTAACCTTGTCAGCTTTCGCAGGAATCGCAAGGCTTGGTGGAGATATTCTTTGAGAGGGTTTACATACCAGATACTTGTCTGATTTTGTCTCCATTTGTCTCAAGGCTTAAGAGTGTGTACTTTGGGGATGGTGCTGCTCTTAGCCATGTAAAGAAGGATAAAGAAGGAAGTGCTTAAGTTACTATAAGTTACTAAGTAAGCCATGTAAGGTGAGAGTAGTCACTGTTGGGGGAACCGACACGCTTAGAATTCTCTAGTCGATTCCAGTCAGATGCTGCCTGTTCTGTTTGGAGTGGCAAGTGCTAGATGAAGGTTCATTGGGCCTTTGCATCATACCTACAACATCCCTGCGCATTCTTCCCCAACTACATCTCTCAGTTCCTGTGAGGCTCGCTCTGATTTTATGATATGTTATTATGTTCCGCTGTTTCGGATCGTTTGGTTCTCCAAGGTCATGTCGAAGAAGGTGGGTTCAGTACGGATCTATGCTCTTGGCTTCTTCTTGATCATGCTTGGTGTAGCTGTGCAAGGCCAGGGCACAAACAGCTGGGACAAGCCTGGGATAGATTCAAAACATTTCAAAACACAGCAGGAAACACAGCATCAGGGGATCAAGGTTCAAAAGCAAAACTGCAAATGCTGAGCAGGATGGGTTTGTTTAGTGTTTGTGCGTGGGTAGATGAATGAGTTTATGTATGTATATAATATGTGATAATGTAGTATGCGTATATGATATGTATACTGTATACTGATGATCAAAGGAAGTTTAGAAGAGAAGCTTTTGGGTAGATCCACGAGGCTCGAAGGAACATTGACTGAGTCAGCAACTAAGAACGTCCGACTCAGCAACCAAGAAAGTCCCAGTCAGCAACTACCCGAGTCAACAGCTATGACTGGCGTCTGCGCGTTTTGGTGGCGGGGGTTCGGGGTGGGTGGGGGGCAATAACGTTCTTGTTGCGCTCTTTAACTTTTGCGGCAGAGGTGATATACGTGCTGCTACCCTCTGCATGGTGTCGTCATGTGTCGTCTACATCAATGAGGACCTGATAAGACAGCTAAACTAAACCCTAGTTATTGTTCTCCAGCCTCCAACAACTCATAATGTATTATATATTATTATATAGAATATATTGCAATCCTCCTATGGTGTACCCCAAGAGAATGAGGGGGCTGGGCCCCTTAAAAAAAAGATCGAGCAAATCTGAAATAAAATGAGGTCGGACCCCAGCATTTTTTTTTGCCAGGTGGGGGGGGGGGCGACACCATATTCTCTTTTTGTTTGTCCAGTGTGTTTTGCTTGGATTATCCTATCTTACCTTATGCCCTATCCTTTTATTGACATTTTGTTCTTAGGCCCCTGCATTAATTATATTTTTTTAGGGGTTCCACGCTACACCCTGGCACCACACGGAGATTATATATATATGTCAGACGGCCTGCTTATCCGTTCATCGTAGTTGCCTTCTCAACTCTTTCTTACTTGCTCACTTAATCTTTTCTTAGTTGCCCACCCAACTCAGCCCTTCCTTAGTGGCCGATTCAGCCCTTTCTTAGGCGCAGACTCATAGTTGCCGACTCAGCCCATTACCAGCCTCAAAGCTTACCTCCGCTTCTCCAAAGCCAGCTCCTGTTTTGCACTCCTCAGCACGGAAGCTGGCTGCGGCGTGCCCGACCTGGAACTACTTGTTTCCCTGCTGGACAGATGCATGGCGCTGCTTCGTAACCCCTACCCAAACTCGAAATCGCACGGAGAGGAAGCTACTTCTTTATACACAGGAGCCATGGATGAGACAGTTGCGGAAATCGTCCGGCTTTGTCCTCGTGCCCTTTCCATCCTGCGCAATCCACTGAACATAGGTGCTGTACGCAGGGCCCGTTGCAATCTCATGCGAGGTCTTACACGGCATCGCCCCACTCATCCACGGAGAAGGCGCCCTTGGGCAGCACAATCAGTGTCCTCCTGCGTCAGGGTATTCCATCTCGAAAGACGGTTTGCTTTGACATGAGAACATCATGGGATCCTCATCGCGCCGCCTTTTGCTCGCGTCAGTCATAGCTGCCAGCATTGGATTCGACTCGAAAGACAAGCTTCTGGTTGTGACGGCACGGCTCTGGCCTGGATAGTGCTATGCCGGTGTTACTGCCACGTCCAAGCTTAAGGATCTTAAGGGCATATAATACTATATTTACCCAGATGATATTTCAGGGAGGCTCTCCAGCTCACTTAAACAAGGAGAGGGATGAAAGGTTTTGGGCAGAGAATGAATTGTACATCATCTAGGCAGGCCAGCGCTTTATCGTGCGCGTGGTCAAGATGGATGAAATCAAGCATGCGCAGAGATTCAAACACGACTATGCGCGTGCAAAACTTCGGGGCTTTTTTCAGTTCAGGCCCCTTATCTGGAAATGTTTTGTTCAGCTGGCGAACTGCTGGATACCCATCTCTCTACGCCTGTCTGTCTCCTCACGTTTTCTGTCCGGAACCAATTGCTCATCTGCTGGCAAGCCCAAGGAGCAAGGCTTCGAAATTGCCTTCCCATGGCGGGTACACCTTGGGAATTGATGCAGCATCCAGCCAATGCATGCAGGGGTGCATCCCAACTCTTTGGCATAGATTTGCTTGAGAGTGCTTAGAAAAAACCTTAGATATTGCGTGGTCAGCATGATTCTGCGTCAGCGCCCGTCCACAGGTTTTTCCTTTCCGGAAGCGGCCGAAAGGGCAAAGGGGGGCTCTTCACCTAATGTATGAGCAGCATCCCATCTCCAAGAGATAACCCTCCAGCACTGAATACGCTAAGCGCATCCAGCCAATATCTCCCGAGATAGAGCTTGCACACCTTGGAAAGTAGCCACGCCTGACGCAGCCGCAGCACTTCGAGCGATCAATGGGGCCTTGTGATGGGCATCCTCACATTCTAATGTCGCAGACCGGTTGCAAGAAAACCCAGCCATCGACCATAATGCTTTCCTTTTGGTGGCAATGAGCTTTCTGTCGATGAAGGGCCGTCAGATCTATGCACTTAGCTTTGCTATCATTAGCACCGGCATTTTCTCGGTGACCATGGGTTTGAATGCCAAGCATGAATTGGATTGAATTGGTGATCAACAAGCTCTATGAGCTGAAGCCCAAGGAAGTGATCTGTTTCAGATGCTGAATTGCTGCGCCACGGTCGAACCCCACATTCCAGTGACCACTTGCCCACATGTGTTTCCAGTGGTTTGGGCCAAAGATCCCTGGGGAGACCCGGACACCCCCCGGTGGCAACTCGGCATATATTGGTCTATGGCCATTGGCATTGGCTCCAGAAAGGCACCTTTGATGTCGCCTAGCTTCATGCCCCACCGGTAATTACTGGAGCTGCGGGCCGGCTGTAAACGTATCGGAGAATGACGCTTACCTGCCAGCGCTGTCTGAATGCCAGGAAAATGCCAGTCAGCATGCCTTTACTGCTTGATCTTTGCTTCCACATCTTACATTTTTCCGGGCGGTTACAATCTACTGGACACGGTGCGATGCAGCTGATCTTGATGGATGCCGCTGCACCTGCAACGCCGGGTTTCATCCTGAAGAGCCAGTCTCTCAGTGACTTTGGCGTTTTTAAATCAATTGGGTAATTGGCGCTTCACAACCGTCAGATTGTGCTGTGGCTCTCTCCTTTTCCAACGTCGCATGTCGAAGATGTTTAGGCGAAAACTTGAATTTGAACATATGCTTCCTATCCGGGAACATTGCAGCCTATTTCCCCCAGAACACTTGCAGCGCCGAACCATTTGCCCCTACGAACCATTTGCCCCTACGAGGACAAGTCCCCTTCTCATACTTTTGAGTTCTCCAATGCGTTAAAAAGATTCCAGGGAAGAAGTCTCGTTCTAGTCTCTAGCAGACGGGTCGCCTGCTTGTGCCATTGATGCACGAGCTGCTGCTCGTAGGCTAAGGCCATGATGATTGAGTGATTCATGCTTGCTGTCCATGAGGACGGGTCCAACACACTCCCAGCGCAAGCCGCACCCGTCGCGCCAACCAGGTTCCCCATTGACGCCGGGACGGACAAAACAGCTTATCGCGCGGCTCCTAGCCGTCAACTGTCACCTTGAGCAAGCTGACTGCGCTGAGCCAGCGGAGCAAGCAAGAACATGGACGCCACCATTCCAATGCGATCTGCAACCCCAGTGCACAAAATGCAGAACACAGTGGTGCTGCGCGAGCAGCACAAACTCAATTCATTTCAACTCTAATGGAGGACGTGCCCGGGCGAACGCCGCGTCCGTCCTCACATCTCGAGTCTTTTTGACTTCTCTATGCTCTTGCCACTTCTGTACTCTCTCCACTCTACTCTCGCCACGTCTTACCTTCACTTCTCTACGCTTTCCACTTCTGTATGTCTCCACTTCTATTCATTTCTCTTCTCTCTCCACTTCTCTTCTCTGTCCACTTCTTTCCTCCGACTCCCTTCAATTCTTTTTGTCTGAACTTCTCTACTCTTCTCTCTTCACTCTATTCACTTCTTCTCTCTTCACTTCTCTGGCTTCTTTCTCTTCTACCTCTTGTGCTTCTCTACTCTACTCTTCTCTTCCCTACTCTCTACATGCGCCTACCTTTCACACTTCCCTACATTTCAACTTCCATACATTTCAGACTTCTCTATTCGTCACTTTTCCACTTTCCTCGTTTCCCTACTTGTCAGACTTCTTCCCCCTTCGCCTTTCTACTTTCTCTGCTTCCCTGCTGTCACAAAATTGATGCCTCGGAAGTTTCACTTCTAAACTTCCTCTGGCCAGGAGTTGAACAAATACCGATACATGTTCAAATTAAGATGGCTCTTTTAAATCAAGTAGATCTATTATATATTGGGTCTCATGTTTTTTTGGTGCCGTTTGGTTCGAGTTAATTCGTTTGTGTGTATTTTTGGGTTGTGTTTGTTCCAACCATACTGTGTTTTTCCTTTTTCCCCACCTGCCAGGTGAGGGTCTCTAGACTTTATCCTGGTCCTAGTTGTTTTCTCCTCCTCCTCTTCCTCCTCCTCCTCCTCCTGCTCGCCCTTCTCCTTCTCCTTCTCCTCCGGCAGCCTCGGGTCTCCACTGCGAGTTCTGGATGTCAGTGGGCAGTGCCGGACCTCGACCGGGAGTGCCAGATCTCACGACTTCAACTGCGGGCACCAGATTTCAGTGGGCACTGCCGGGCCTGAACCGCGAACCCCAGTTCTCAGTGGGCACTGCGGGAATCAAACGCGAACTCCAGTGTCAGGGTGGGGGTTGCTCGAAGAAAGTAAATTCATTCTCGCAGTGTCCATTGTTTGCAACACATGTTTTCCAAGTGCGGTGCCTACATACCACTACTGCAAAGTCATGGTTCAACGTTCTGCAAAAAAAATGAATGGTTCGGACACAAACAGGTATTGCAACTTGCAAAGGCTGTAAATGTGCTTGGTTGGGGGTTTGCCAACATGTGAAAGTGTTTGCCCACTTGGAAGCAATGATGTTTGGGTTTGCCTTTTTAGGTCGTTCTTTTGATTTTACATGAAATGCGACACCGAATGCCACACAGGCGTCATTTTTGCCTCGCAATTGACCCCGCCGCGTTCAGAAGAGGTTTGGTTTCCAGGCCGACGTGTTTGGCGTGAAGCGTTTGCAACACATGTTTGTGGGTGAACATGCGAAAAAACATATGCCCTGATATACCCGCAAAATGTGCATTCGTTCGTTCAGTCAATTTCAACAAATGTTCTTGAATATTTTTTTCAGGCAATCACATGCTCCTCAGCCTCCAAGAGTTTATGGCCGACAGTTTTTACACTCCAGCATTCGAGAACTATGCAGCGCCTTGGCGGAACATCATAGGTAACAGATGTGGCATCACAGATATCACAAATGCACGGCCGTGTGCAACCAATTTTCTTTCATCATGAACAGTAGCGCCAGCTCCCTGAGTTTTGGGTGTTCCCACTCACGAGCGGTCTACTGTGCCTCATACTCATTTTTTGGGAAGGAAATCTTCACTTGAAGGGGCAGGGCGTGCCATTGACGTTTAGCATTTATTTGATTTTACCTTGTGTATGCCAAAGTATGTGAAGTGATGAACAAACTAGACAACAGGACTCTGGAAGGGGTGGAAGAGTAGAGGAGGTCATCAGTCATGGAAGAACTTGTGTAGATTGAAAATGGGATTTTGGGGCACTTTTTGTCACTATGTAGACAAAATAATCCATGTCAATGCTGCCATGAAACAAACCTGCCTCAGGCACTTTCGGCACTCTACACATGTCCCCCTAAAAGTGGAATGGGGAGGAGCGTATGTTTGACACCCAGGAGCAATTTCGCAAACATATCCTAGTTTTGACCAGGTGATTACGATTTTCTTCGGGATCGCTGGGCTGGATCGATCTGGCATCGATGTCTATAATCCAGGCGCTTGCTTCAAACAAAGAAATGCATCGTAGCGGTCATGGTAATGTCACATTTGTCACGCTGTCATCCCAAATTTCTTGGAATTATGCTCCAGGTGAAACAAAGTACACTTGACTGTCTGCAAATGCTGTGCCCTTCCTGACCCTGCTACCTGTGCATGTATAGCCTGTATAGCCAACTGGCATTTGAATAGCCTTTTTACATCTCTTGTGAATATCTCTTTACGTCCTGTCTCAGGAGTTTGGACTTTGACGAATTTTGAAAGTCTTTTGAGCCATTCTTGAGCCATTCTTGAGCCATTTTCATCCATTACCTCCAGGAGCCTACATTGGGAAGCCTATCTTTGACAACGGCTTTGATCTCACAACTAGTGAGGCTTGCATGGCATTCCGCAGTTTCTTGCAGTCAAGCCAAATGCTTGGATCGTCCAGGATGTATGTTGAACTGGTGAGTATATCAATCGTTCATAATGCACGTGAAATCATGCGAAAATTGTATGAAGTTTATTTGATTTTGTTCCCTACATTTTTCTATTGCTCAAAAGGTTGGTTTGGGCGATTCGCTGTTTGCTCCTCTCCAGGCCCAGGCTGGCTTGCTCAGCATATGCTCCAAAGTGAAAGACATCAAGTGCGAAATGGAGGTGCGGAGTGGTGCTCGAAAGATGCAAAAAGAGCAAACCGTGGGCAAAAGAGCAACATGTTTGGTTTGAATTTGGTGTTTGCACGTGCTTGCTTCATGTTCCATTTGGAGTTTGGCATGCTGCAGTGTTTGGCCAGGGCTGTGATAATGAGGGCTACGATAGTTTCGTCATGCAGACGACGGAAAGGACTGATTTTGGTGAAACTTAAGACGCCGATTCGCAATAGCTGTCGGGTGGCCCTGCAATGCTGCAATGGCTGTGCAATGGCTATGGCGGCTTGATGATGAGACGTATCTGTCGGAGTCTTTTGTTTCTGTTATTTTCTGTTTGCTTGAGGACAAGCGCTTGCTTTTTGGAAGATTTCCAGCAGTGGTTGGGTGGACCATTGCCCGTGGGCAGCAACTTCACAACGCAGCTGGAGGAATTCCGCAGAACTGCAAACAAAGGCTCGCAACTCATTGCTGAGTGTCATTCGTTGCATCTATTGTACAATCAGACTACGTACAGTATGTTTACACTATTTTACACTGGCTTATAATCTGTAATATGTCATGATATGTTATGGTACGTTATGATATGATATTATCCATAGTCGATAGTGGCCTTGCATTGATTCGATTGACGTGCATTGATTGTTTTTTGGTGCGCTTCCCTGGTGGGCACTTCAGTTTGCTTGGATGCACGTTTTCTGGTTTTCTGTTTAAGAATCTTTTGAACATCCTAGAACATTCAGCATGGCCCTCTGGGATTGGACATCTACTTATCAAATCTTATCAATGTTTGCAACTTCAGGATGTTTTACAATGTTTTACAATGTTTTACACATTCATTTTTCAGCTTTGATTGTGAGGGTGTTTGTGAGTTTTTGTGAGGTGATTACTACGGAGATGTCATCGGAAATGCTGTGAACTATCAGAAGGCCGTTTTCATCCGTAGCGACTAACTAGCACTGTGTTTCGTGGACATGGTAACATCATCGAACATCACGCATATCACGTTGAAAGACCTTGCATGATGACATATGAAGATTCATGAAGATCATTGATGTCAATTGATGTCACCTTTTTGGAGGACATCGGCTTTGTTGGTGGCGAGTTGAAGTACGTGGCCATCCACTTCCGCAGCGTCATGAAGAAGCGACTGCCATTCTCCATAGGCACAGCATGGCACAATCGCATGGCAAAGCCACGTGGCACAGATTCACACAGCCGCATCACATCGCATTGCACAGTCGACTGCTGTGACTCCCTGTTCCCCACAGGTACGGCAATTCGGGATCACATCAGGAAATGGATAGATTCAGAACGAGGACGCTGCGGCAGTTGCATTCCTTACAGCAGAAATAATATGAAAATATATGAAATAATCGGAAATATCATATCGGAGCATGCCAAAGATGACAAAGACGACAGGAGCGCTCCCTGGTAGCTTGCAGAGCGTAAAATTCCACGGCAACGGCGAGTTTCAGAGGCGCATGCGCAGCAGCCACATAGAAGATCATAGAAGACACATAGAAGACACATAGAAGACACATAGAAGACACATAGCATGATCATAGTATGATCATTGTAGTTATTTGTAGTTTGTTTTTTCAACTCACGGGCGGGAAGAACTCCTTGCGTCAAAAGAAAATCCAGACATGTTGCTATGTAGCTTCCAGAAGTCGCTTCCAGATGCTTCCAGAATGATTAGAATGCAAACGAAAATCCTCCCTGGCCGCACTCTAGCAAGCAATATGCAAGCAATTCCAAGTCCCAACTCCTGATGTGGAACCGTGGTCTTGCAAAGAATGTAACCCCAAAGCGGCACAAAAATGGTTTTCCGATGTCTCCGCCTTTGGAACAGAGATGAATAGAGCGCCGCTCATCATTCAACTTGTGCCACCTTTTTCGAACTAGAGCTGCTGCAGGCGCTTGTAGAAGATGCCGTCCATGTTTGAATTCTTGCCTTCCAACATCTTCCAACATTTTTTAAGATATCATTTTTAGTATGTCTGTATCATTACGTATCATTTGAATCATTTGTCCATATTTGTCCCATTTGCCAGGTATAAATTCATTATGTGTCAGGCCTGCATGGACATGACTTTTTTGAGAACATATTTTGACCAGCCACAAACTGCATCGAACTGCTACCGTAGGTCCCTCTAAACTGGAAGAACGCGCTCTCACGACAAGCCTAATAGATCCTAGCACTGTAGCATCAATAGCGTCAATAGTGTGAATTGTGTAGAGTACACTGAGTACACGCTGAGTAAACACAGACACCTTGGCAAACTGCAGCAACATTTCAAGGCTCCGAGCTGTTTGGCACAACACCGAAATGGCAGCACATGTTAAACATATGTGTGTTTAACAATGTGTGTTGTGTGCAAAAGTCCGGGAGTTTCTCCTCGTGCATGTTGCGGCGCATACTTTTTGCATGTAAAGCAGCATCTTTCAATCCGCATGTAAAATCATGTGAAGCAGTATCCTGCTCGTGCTTTTCTCAAGTGGATTTGCAGGTATGACATGGGCGAAGAGCTGATTAACGGATTGTTCTCTGGTATTGCCTGGAACTTAGTCAGAAGTGGTACAAAGCCAATATTTTTTTCAGCAGTTGCTGTTTGGTTATGTAAGTTTTGTTTGTTCTCTTGTGTTCTCTTGGTTTGCCACATCCAGCTCAAATGCTACTGCTGGGGCAACGACGCACATTCTTTCCTCTCACTCTTGCAAATGTGTTCAGTTTTGGAGACATGGACCGCACTTTGTGGAGGCGATTGCAATGCCCATCTCATTTGTTGTCCTTCTGTGCTCAACGCAGAACATTGCAGCGCACTCAGGAAAAGAACCCCCTAGGCATGGAATTGAACAAAGACCTTAATGCGATTCAAACCAAACGCCCTTTGCTACAAAGATGCTCCAACAGCAGCTCTAACACCCTTTCCTGGAAGTTTGCACTTGGCTTGCAAGAATTTGCAAGAATTTCCAACATCTCAGATCAACTTGAATCAACTTGTAACATCAGAATACTTCAGAAGTACTGCTGTAGGTTGTTGCAATCTATGCTGTCCTCAGTGTTGGAGCTATCGCGCCTCGTTTGGACTTGGCACTGATCCAGAGAAGACAGAGAACAGTTGAATAACAGAAACGAAATTGCAAAGAATTTGCAAAGAATATCTGAGGTTTGGTCCTGAGGTTTTTACAATGCATTTGTGCATGCTAAGTTCACTTCGAAGCAAGAACCAGCTTCAGAAAGCACTGTCTGAGACTAGCAGCAACACAACTCATGTAACATGATGTAAGTGAGAATGAATATCCTATCCCTACTACAGTGGTTTGAGGGTTACGGCTTAGCAGGGTTGAAACTTAAGACACAACAGAACACAAATGCCGCCGTCCATTGGTTCAAGAAAAACAAGTTAGATTTCAACAAAAATGGTAGATACAACATGCATAGATGTATAGATGCAACATGATACAACATAAACGATGATAACAGATAAGTTTCATACAATAAAGTTATTTTATGTTATTTGAATGACTTCGAAGGTCATGACGGTCATGGTCAAAGTGGGACTTGAGGTGCTTTGCGTGCTGGGCTTTTGCAAGAGTGCAATGGATTGGGATCTTGGTGTTGGCCAAGGGCTCAGAAGATCGGAGACAAACCAAGAGATTCAAACACTAAGCGGCTTAGCGGAGTCGATTACTTCCAAATCTTCCAATAAAATGTTGTATGCCAATGTATGCCATTACCAAAAAGGATCAAAAAGGATCAAGAAGGCATGCAGAGCAGAGTGTAAAAAAGAGCATATTTACGAAAATACTCTTCATGGTATTGGTACAGGTTACTGGTGCGGATTTCTGTAGCCATCGAGGGATAGGGGTAGCAAGGGTGAGGCTTGCCAATTCCATGTAAAACAAAGTGTGCGCAGGCAAAGCTGCAGCATCCAAAAGTCATTTAGAGAGGCACATGTATCCATTGCAAGCCATGCGCAATGGGATTCCAAGATCATTTCAAATTTGAACCTGAAACAAGATCCACAGGCTTAGTTCATGAAGAAAGTGCGTGATTTGAAATAAACAATGTAAAGGAAGAGGTGGCAGTTCTCGAATGTTCTCGACCATTACTGTAGTGGTATGAGTAAGGTATTAGTGTAAGTTTCGGGAAGATTGTTCGTGGCGAGTATCGCTGGCAGTTTGGTTCTATTTGTTTCGTCGTTTTTATCTTTTTTGAACACATGGTCCAGGTATGTCCAGGTATGTCCAGGTCTTGCAAATTGGGTGCCAATGCTCCTTGAACTCTACCCTTGCAATCGCTTTGGCGCTTTGCCAAGGCGAAGCTATTGCTGGCGTCATTGTCATTGGCTATTCCGTGGATTACGTTGTGCACTTGGCGCACATGTACTGTGAAGGAAAGCATTTCGGCCACAATACGCGCCGCTGGATTGCAGATAATCGCAGATGGATCATGACGATTATATAATGATGCACATTCATTCACATCTACCGTCATATGCACTATGGAACCAACGTTCTGATATGTAATGATATGTTTCAATATATGTTTGAATATGACTTAAAGTCCAATTTAAGTTTGTTATGTGACAGGTGATGAGAGAGCGACATTTGCAATCCGCAACATGGGCTCCACTATCTTTGCAGGCCTTGTCACTGAACGAAGCATCGTGCGCAAACAATAGTCATTTTCCACTGTCTTTATTTAAAGACCCCAATTCAGTGCAGCTTTATGCTGCATGTGTGTACTTTCCATTGAGTAGATTCAAATTGATTCAGTAATTTTGCTGCAGTCTTCAGCAAAGTCATGTGAAAGTAACATCAAGTGAGCAAAATCACGCCCTTTCAATTCCTTGCATTCTTCTCCCAGCTGTGTTACGAGCTCGGGCACTTGCATAATTTTGCATATATTATCACATGTTAGAGACATGCATGCATCCATCCATCCATCCATCCATACAACATGCATACATACATTAGCCCGAAGGTGCCATAACCACGGTGCTCGCTGGTGCAACAATGTTCATCTGCTGGTTCTATTTCTTCATCAAGATGGCTCTTCTGATTTGCGTCACCATCATGTGCCTCAGACCGAAGTGGCCAGCCAAGGGCTTTTGATATCACATGATACGCATGTAATGTTTATTTGCGCACAAAATGGACATATGAACATCCAAGAGACGAGTAGAACGTCTACAGTCTTGCTGTGTTTTGACCACGGATTTGATGAAGTCTCTTTAGTCACAAGCTGACAGTTTTCCTTTCCAGCATTTTCCACACGCTGTTCCCTTCATGCTTAGGTACTCCTTTCTTTTCTCGTTGGTTTTCTTCATGTCCGTCCTGTGGCTAGCAGGACAGCCTTTGCAATCCCAAATAGTCCCAATATGTACAATGAAAATTTGGGAGAAACAGAGAACACATAAAGTTCATAAAGAGTATGATTATTCACGATATGTTCGATGAAATTGCTCACGCCTCGGAGGACCCGAAAACAATTTCGGTCACCTGGCTCAAAGTGATGCCTGGACAACTTGACAGTGAGATTTATCGTCTACATCAATTTACAACTTGTACAGTTTCCTTCGAACACTTTTTTTTGTCGAAATTTACTTCACAGAGTCCGCAGAGGCCACATTCCAATGGATCGCTGGTACACCGTGATCGACAAATGGAGATCTGGAGAGACCAACTCGAAGACGGATGATGTGGACATTATGAACACCAACCGCAAGGAGAACAGTTTGGACACGAAACCACTCAGCCCAAGATAGTTCGTCAAAATGAGTCAAGGTGAACTAAGGTGAGCCAATCACTCATAGTTTTGAGATGCACACAACGCAAGCAGCCGCAAGCAGGATACAAACAACTCCCGTGCTGGCAAGACCGATGAAAACTTGAAGGCGGAGGATCGGGAAAGTGAATATTCATGAATATTCACTCCAGCTGGAATACCAATACAGCCACAGGGGCTCCATTGTGCGGGGTCTGAAAGGCACAACACGCAAAGTCCAGAAACACAAAGAAAGCTTTCTGAATGGATCCTATATGTTGTAGGTATAGGCCCTCTGCAGCATAAACACAGGATCGAATCATAGAATCATATCTAATTAGTAATGCATGTTTTCATGAGATGATTGCAAGGAGCACACTGCCGCAAAGGTGCAAGTTTCTTGAAATCTGAAAAAAATCTCGCGACGTGTTTCCAGATAAGACAGAGTTCAATGCTGGAAGATGCGTGTCGCCCCAAAATAACTCGAGTTTGCATACTTGTCGTTTGTCGACATGTTTCCAACCCAATCCCAGACATTAGTTTGCAAGGCATGGAAAACCTTGATGTTCCCCTTGCATGACAAGAAAGAGCACATCAATGCATGCGCAGCACAAATAATTTCCAAGAGGAATCGAAGACGACTTTCTTCCGCAGATAGTTGCTTTGTAAATTGTCATGTTGTTCGAAACTTCAAAGGGTTTAATGAGTTTAATGTGATACATTACTCAGCTTCCACACGCGCTCTAAGTGTCACCACGATCGCCTGTGTGTCCTGTGGGAACCCTGACCCAGTGGACCCGGCCACAATTTTGGCCCTGAAAGATCTGAAAGGGACAAAAAAAGAGTCGTGACATTTCGTGACATTTCGTGACTCGTGAATGTCACGATCAATGTTGTGCAAAGTGTACTGTGATGTTTTTGGTTGTTTCCAACATAGCAGCAAACACCCAGGGAAGAGCACTCGCAGTAAATGGAAGGAGAGAAATGTCAAATCCTGTCATTTAACCGTAGCATATCATAGCTTCAAGCCCAAATCTGGAGCACTGGTTACAAGTTCCAACGGTTGCAACCTTGTGGAGTAGTGTGGAGTAGCCTTTTGGTGCTTTGGTGCTTTTGCAGTGTGTGTTTTTGGGAATTCAATTTGCAGGAATTCTTTTGCATCTAATGCTCCAAGTCGCTTGAAACTAGAGGGACATTCAAGAAACACATGGAACACACGCATCCTAAAGGCCAGTGACAGAATGTACTAGATATACTAGATAAAGATCAGACATGATCAAGCTATATAGATGCTATTCAGATTTTATTCGGAGCAGATTGAATTGAAAAGATGCTTCAAGAAGCTGCATTGAGCAGCTTCAAAAAACCCTTTCATTGTTAACTCTGCTGCGTTCGTGAAAGTCAGAACGCAGGCCGCGAAGGGGTGGCGAAAGGGTCACAAAAGTAGCCACAAAAGTCAATTGCCGCGAAAGCGAAAACCCCGGCGAAACGAGTCGCTGCAAAAGTTCCGGGAAAGTTGAAAAGAAAGCAGGTTCCCTCGCAAAAGCCAAAACGCAAGCCGCGAAAGTAGCCGCGAAAGAGACTTGAGAGTCAACAGGAAAGTCAATAGGGTTTTTGAAACCGCTTATTTGCAGGTCCGTCCAAGATTTTAATATATATTTCAATCCTACCAATCTGAGAACACTAACTATTGTGCGATTTCTCGTACGGTGTTTGGTTGTTCTCATTACATAAAGCGTTCATGTTTTTCGGGGCATTGGTCCTGGCAGGGAAACATTCACTCGTTCTGTTGTTTTTGTCTTTCCCTTGAAAACAGTTGTTTCTGCTTGCGTTCCCTTCGTGTTAAGGGCTGGTTTTGCGACTTGTCCAAGATTTAAAAAGAGAAGGGACAACATGGGACAACTAGATCACTTCTCATATCTTGTCATTGACTGTAATTGCCGATGACCTTCCATCTTGCGCTGCCCAAGGTTGATACAGTGTCTTTGGCTCTTGAAGAATCACCCCATGCAGTTCCATCGATTTCCGATATCCATTGCACATGCAGGACATCGATGAAGGGCCGAAATCTATCAATGTGCCTTCTGTTGCTTCATATTTCAACTGAGCGTGAATACGCCCGGCAATGATCAGATATTGTCCGCAAACAGATCAAAACACATCTACACAGGAAGCCGAAAAGACGAATGAAATGAAATCTCTATATAGTTCACATTTCATATTTCTGCTTGAAGGCAGGAGTTTTGTGATGCACTATAAATGGACATAAATCTGGTTGCATCGGCTCTCAAACTATCCGTGCTCTGTGCTAAAAGATGCTGAAAGTATGTTTCCACAATTGCCACATTTGCTACGAATTTGAAGTCTTATACGGCGATACTTTGACCCGCGTCAGTGTGGGCAGATGCCGGTAGTAGTCGCTGTGCGAATTTGACTAGTGGTAGGTGGCGCGCTGGTTGAAACGCTATACTCACGATACTCAAAGTAATGCTCCTAGTATAGCTGCTCAATTTAGTCTTATTGTAGCGGGTTTCCAGATGGAGCTTTCAGTGACAGAGGAATAAGCACTAACATGTGTGCGTCATGAAGAAGCATGCACATACACATTGTAGACAAGAATCCCAAAATTTATAATTGGGTCCTCATGTTTCAACTTTGCAAGCGTTGTACATCGTTTTGGATCCCTATTCCTTCCGGATGGGAGGGACAGATCCTGTGACATATGGTACTACTAGTACCATTTAGTACCTGCCTTTGCAGACAGCGACGTGCTCCCAGTACTGTCACTCAGTCGCTTACGGGAGTAATGTCGTTGAGTTATTTTGCCGGTGGCATTTTCGAGCCGCGACCTAGGGCACTACTAGGCTGGTGGCTCAAGCCCTCAGCCAAATGTTTGAGATGTGCGTGGCCACGGGTCTCTGGCACCAAGTGTTCATGTGGCGCTGTGCAGGGGAGTTGTACCGTTCCGCTGGAGAGAGAACGACGTGATGAAGTCATCAATGAAGTCATTGATCAAACTTGCAACATGCCAAAGCTACTTATCACATCTCATCACTCAGGGTGAGCATTTGGAGTATTGAGGGCAGACCTTTTCGATGCATCAAAAATACGTATCAAAAGTAACAGTCACAGCACATCATATGTTCTGATATGTTCTGATGTTCCCGTGACTTCAGTCTCCAGGGTGAGTAGATCGTTCAGTGTTTGCCTTATTTTTAGAGGCAAATCGCAGGCAATGCTTGAGCTTTCGCCAATGGTGATGCTTTGAGCAGCGTGGAGATACAAAAGGCTGAAAGCTTGGCTGAAGTCACTCGAATCAAAGTCAAAGTGGCGGTGACAAGGTCGGTGGGGGTACGGAGATTGTAGGATGCTTGTAGGATGCTTGTACGACCCTGTGGGATTTGTGACAATTGCATAGAATTGCATCATACTTCGCCACGTCATTGCATGTCATTGCGTTCGCTCGCAATGACCACAGGGTGCACAGGGTTCAGATGGTGTTTTCTTGGTATTTTCAGGGTGCACAGGCAATGCACAGGCCAAGGTTTGGCGTCCATGGCATCATGCCATGTCCGGAGGCATCAGACCTGCTCCCAGCTCTGACGACATGTTCGCAGCCAGGCCTGGCCCACTGCCCACTGAGTCCACTGAAGTCCACAAGACTTGACATATCTTGACAATTCTTGACATGAGCTCACATGACTTGACTGAGTTTGTACATGTTTTCTAATTTTTTGCACATGTTTGCACATGTTTTGTACATTTCACATGACGACTTAGTCCTGAGTCCGTTGAGCCCGCATGGCTCACGGACATTTTGGACCTGGGAGAACATTTCAACACGGACGAAGCTGTTCCTGTTTCAAGATTTTCAAGTCTCTGTTCAGGGGCCACTCATTGGCCACGCGGGAAACTTCACTTTCTATGTGTTTGTTATTGTTTGTTTGTTGCGCTCTACTCACAACTTTGTCAGGTTTGTTCTCTAGGGCTTTAGGGGATCCTGCTTTCTGTCTTCGCGAAAGGATGTTTGTAAAGAATAGCACCCAGAGCAATCCATAGCTATATGGTTTGTGCTCAGCGATGGCAAAATATCCATATGTAATTCTTGCATTTCCTTCTCGTTTTCATCCATTTTGCACCAGTACTTCCCGCACGAGGCAGAACGGAACGCAGAAAGCATACAGTAAATGCTGTAATGGATTGTAGTGGTTACAGAGCCCCCCCGTCTAGGGTATGCCATGCGTAAGACCGTCGCACAGTGCCACAACAAAAACACGGGCAGCCGAAAATGCCACAAAATAAATACAACATGCCTTTGTACCTCAAGTCAAACGTTTAGGAGTGAGCCCTGCCATGCCCAAGTCTGAACCGGCACCACATCAACCTGCGTGCGTTTGACCGCATCAAGACTTGAAATATTTTGGGCACCAGATTCTCCACGTTCTTCACGGTCTGTGTATGGTGTGGGGGCTCCACACGATTGTGGACCGTTCGTTTGTTTTGAATCATTTCGAATCTCTGACTTCTTTCAGTATTCTTTGAGCATTCTTTGTTGTACATTGTTGTGCATTCTTGTCCTAAATCAATTGTGCTACGCAATGTTTTGCCATTCTTCACAGCAAAACAATGACCAGTGGCCGCCTTCCTGCTGCCGAGTCGCGGAGAACTCAGAGGTTGTGTGAACACAACAGAGGTGCTGTGAGAATCGAGAAAGACATAGACAGAATGATTATCAAAATGTCTGAATGCATCAGAATGTTGAGTGAATTTCCATATATTTCCTCCAAATGTTCAAGTTCCAAGATTTGCTCAAGGAGTGGAGACTTGGATAATCTCTTTGCATCTTATGCCAAAGAGATTGGGAGCAAAGCTAGGCAACGGATTTTTGTTCCTTATTGATCTTATTGTGCATGGCGGACATTCATTCTGATCTTGGAAGTTCAGATCTAATGGAAAGTAATGCAGCGCAGCTGCCACGACATTTTCGGAATCTTTCAACTGATGCTCGGTCTCTCAAGTCTACAGGTGTGCCATGGTGTGTCGCTTCATTGCTTTGTGCGTGGCCAGGTGAACAAACCTGAGAGGTTGCGCGTACAATTGTCGGAGCTCCATCTCAAGACTCCACGACAATGCGGGAAAAAACGTATCATTCCATATCATTCTGCACATTCCATATCATTCCACATCATTCCATCATATTTGGCAGAAGGTCTCATAAGAGCTCTCAACATCGTCCACTTCGCAAACCTGATGTTTGGCTTCAATGCGGCTAGAATTTCGCGTGGTCAAGACAATGATCACTTAGGTTCCAGATTCAAAGGAGGCTTTGAACACTTCCAAGACTCTCCCATGCATTCTTCAGTGTAAAACCTTCTTGAATCCAGTACTAGGCCACACAGCGGTCAATCACTTAGCAACCATGGCGGAGTGGATGAGCCTGCGCTGGATTGGTGGCGGTTTTCAGGTACCACGGCCTTCTATTGAGGCCTGCCTCTTCTCGGTGGTTTCCAAATCTATCTCCAACGCTGAATGAACATGATTGAACTGTTTCATAGTTGTTTCATTGTTGTTTCATGTTACCTTCTCTTATCGCTGCTTCTGCAGGGCGACCTTGAGGATGGGTGCAGATATGTCATTGATTATGCAGCTGCATGGCACAAGCAGGTGCGCAGCAACCATTTATATTGAAGAACTGCGCTCTGCTGGCGAATACCCCGTGGAATACATTAGAATACCCTTTATGTGTCATGGTCAAGACCTGGCTAAGTTGTCCATATGGGAAGCTGGTCATCAATCCATTGATAGGGATTACTAATGATTAGCCGAAGGAAGTTTAGAAGTGAAACTTCCGACAATATGGACAGTTGAAAAGCAGAGGTGAGAAGAGTCAGAAGAGAAAAGATCAGAAGAAAGAAGATGCAGATGCGCGAAAAGGTAGGAAAGT
>Ga0126342_10006084_pt1 | contig 21310 bp, 17 predicted proteins | sample Cyp1metagenome_FD_92528 | JGI IMG/M metagenome (GOLD analysis project Ga0126342, IMG submission 92528) | Coral microbial communities from Lord Howe Island, Old Settlement Bay, Australia - Cyphastrea 1 metagenome | ecosystem: Host-associated > Invertebrates > Cnidaria > Coral ...
TAAAAAGAGGTATCGCTACATAAGGCCCCCTATCGCTACACACAGTAAATCACATATTTTGAGTAGTGATGGCGGATCGTAATTGAAGCCTTTCATAGCGTCTTTTGACCCTTGCTCATATATTCTCCAAGCACGAAGAAAAAAGAGGTCATATAACGTAAGATACCCATCATCTTGGACTGTTACCTGCTTTCTTGGGTACTTGGAGGGTCTAAAATCACAAAAGAAAATGATTTTGAGGGACTTATTTTGTTGCTTTTATCATCTTTTATCATTCTATCCAGCTAGAATAAAATATCCAAATATCTAAAAGATCTAGATTAATCTAGATCACAATAACATAGAATAACACTGTTTAAGTATCATCAAGTACCAGTCATGAATGCATCATTTTTTACACCATTACACCCATCGATAAACCGTCCATCTTTTTTCCAATTCAGGTCCTGTCGAGCCGCAAAGAAATTCTGTTTGTTTTGGCTCCAGAGCGGCCAAGTGCAATTGAGGTATGCATACCTCAATTAGGCGCCAGGGAATCTGCAGGGAGAAATGATGGGTGTATGTTGTGAAAAAATGCTGCAGAGAAAGTCTTTGGTACTTGTTTTGCTGGTTAGTTGAGTTTCAACCGGGCACAATGTGCAGTAGATTGAACTAGCCAGAGAACATCATGCATACCTTCCCAATTAAGATGGTTGGGCTTCAAGCCTCCCTGCATAATAATCGAATCATCTCGAAAGGGAAAAACATGTAAGGTGGTAAAGAAACCTGCTTTAAACCTGGAACCACGAACTGTTCGCTGCCCAGTCTGTACATAAGAAATGAATAGAGAGTTTGTGTGGGTCCGGCTCAAAATTGGTTGGCTCACGCACCCAGCTGCTGCTTTCAACTTCCCTGAACATAATTGAGTGATTAGGGATCACCATCCGAAATATATAAGTATAGTTATAATTATATATATGTATGTATATATATATATATACATATGATTACATATGTATGTATATAATTATATACATTATATAATATTATATATATATGTTATATACAATATTCAATAATACGTATTAAACCACATTTTAAACCACCAACCGAACATAACCAAACATTGGTGGGCCTTTTTGGGGATGAAGCAATCCCATCTACACTTGCTGAGATGCTGACAATGGCTGTGAGGCTGTGACGATTCAGTTTCACCCTTGAGAATGCCAGGGGGGTAGGAGACTTTAAAAGACTTCACCAATGGGAACGAAAGATATAAATAATCTCAACAAGCCTCTGGCATCCTCTGGCAATCTAACATAGCTATGCAGCTATGGAAGCCATGGCCCATTTTCATGAGATTCCACTCCAAAATGATAGTTTGTCTATGAATTGGGGATACCCCAACATGATTCTAGTGGGAAATATTGGGAAATGATCATATCTTTACCAATGGGATTTGGGGGGTACCCCATTCTCCAACCACCCCCCGGAGGATCCGTCGAGGTACCGTGGATCGTTGCATTGGTCATGGCCTGGCCATACGGTGGTCTCAAGCATCGGTGGATCATGCAGCCTTGCTGCAAATGATCTACCGTTGGGTGTGATGTTTGACTCTCAAGATTGTCCACAACTCTGAAATTACCCTCTGGTAATTTAACGTAACTATGGAAAATGACCATTTATATTTTCCCATGAAAAATGGTGATTTTCCATAGCTATGTTAGTTTACCAGAGGATAGATTACCTGTCACACACTGTCAGAATGATATGGTGTGATATTGCTAGCCGAGTGCGCTGTGACATGTATAGCCTCCAATTATGATGAGATGCGTCGCACGAGACGAGTTGAAAGCTAATGCAGCGTGTCTATTCATTTGTTCTGGTCATAGTTTCATGTGAATATCCACCCATCAATCCAACTTCAAGTGGTGGTTTCAGATCTGTTCCTTGCTGCCAATCTTCGGTGCTGACATCTCTACTATGAGGCCACATGCTTCAAAACATGCTCGTTGTCTTTTTCGGCCCTTTTGTCAGGCTCATGAACGGAATTTCTTGCTGGAATTTCTGCGGTCCAAGTCGCCATCAAAGCTGTTGTAGGCGTGTGGTTGGGGAATTCCCAATTTTTGGGGATTGAACAGTTCGGCAAATCCTTAGCCGCATGGCCGTGCCGGGCACGTGATGTATCACAGTCATGTCGTTTTTCTTGGTGGACAACCACGATGTATATAATTTCTATATAATTGTATATATATATGTATATAATATAATATGTACAGTATATACAATTGCTTCTCTTTTGGTCAAATAAATATCAACAAAACAAAGCCGTTTGCTACTCAAAAGGACCAGCCACTGCATGTTGTGGGGGTCAAATTTTGAATTGGAATAGACTCCATCGGTTTGACACCCATTTCCAACATCCACGCTTTACATGTGTTCTTTTCTGTGCCAGTACCCACAAATTTGATCAATAAGTACCAACATGTACCAACATGTCGTTTTTTATTAGCTACTCATTTTCATGGTTTCCATTTTCTCCGATCTAGTTAAGTATCTTATGTCTATTTCTAGCTTCAAGATAAAACCTCAGCCCCTTTAAGCATCCTGAGATGCCAAGTCTCTGCAAGGTGAGATGACAGCATCAAAATGCATATAAAGGAGCCCCTGGAAGTCGGACGAAGGCTCCTGGAAGTACCAGCTGGAGATGGCTGTAGAATGTCAGAGGTTGGTCTGTTGTTCTATGGCAAAAAACGATAGAACAACAACGATTGAACATAGAAAAAACAACACCACATATAACAAAAGAACAAAAGCGGCAAAACCCAATCCAAACCTAAAATTAGAAAAAAAAACGAAAAAAACGCAAAAAGAAAGCAAAATCAATCATGTTCTTTCTTTTTTTTCGGTATTGGTTCGCTTTTTTCCGCTTTTGTTTCACTTTGTTTTTTTTTGTTTTTGTTTGTTTTTTTTTAATGTTTTTTTCCACTTTTGTTTTCGTTTTTTTCCACGAGTGTTTACATGTTCGAAGGTCTCGGTCATCAGGTCACCTGAGAAAGGAAAAGCACGACAAAACAAGCGGAAAAAAAAACGGAGAAAAAAAACAGCGAAAGAAGACCGACAAAAAAAAAACGAAAAGAAACCAACCGCATATAAATGTATATCCGGTTTGCCTTTGTTTGCTTTTTTTGCTTTTATCAAAATAGTCGTTTGTTTTTTTTCCCTTTGTTTTTGCTTTTCTCAAAAAGATTCAAAAAGTGGTTTGTTTTTTTTGCATTGGTTTTCGCTTTTTTGTTTTCAAATTCCTTAGAAGTAGGCTCCAGGCATTTCACAACAAGAGTGTTTCATGTTGTTACTGGAACAAGCATTGCTTCCCTGAGGCTTCAGACTTTATGGGTTTGTTGTACGAGTAACCGTTGTGTCGCTGATCTTAGAGGCACTGTGCGTATCATATAACCCAATGGGATGCGGATGGACACTTGGGCTTGACTGATTAAATGGGGTACCCAAATCTCATGTGTTTTCTTGTTTAAATAGGGTATCCAAATGGGCGTGTCTGATTAAATGGCATATGTTTTTTTTGTCGAATGCCATTTTGGATCTGGACAAACTTTGACTCCATTGAAACCCGCATTGGTCCATTAGCTAGTTCTGGAACCCAGACACTGGACACTGCTGGAAGAACGTATCTGATACAGCCTACACTCATGTGGGGCAAACAGCCCACCTACACCATGGAAACACACAAATAGAATAAGAATAGATATAAATCATTCCCATTATGAAACAAATCTGCTTTCTGGAATGATCTCAGCATATCCTGATTTTCAAAATCCAATCATCCAGAGTCATCTGAAATCACCTGGTTGTTGGTATCAACCCATCAAAACAATGTGCACAAGAGAGATATCAATTAGAAACACAATCTCAAGTACTTAGTTGGGGACCGAAAAGACATTGAATAGCAACCCATGAATCAACCAATAGGAGATCTTGCCATCTGCCACTTGGGTCCAAAAACGGCAGAAAAGACATCTGGCCATACAGAGGGTGCCCTGGAATTCCGCCGCTTCTCGCCATTTCCCGACTAGCATTGCATCAAATTGCCAGTCAGAATTATACTAAGACTACCCCATTATCCATCATTATCCCATGTTCGAATTTCATCATACACAGATGTTTGAGACTCATTTCTCAACTTCTTCTGCCAAGATTCCGTGGCACTGATTTGACGAAGAAGATGTGAAATACCTGCAAACTTTAGCAGAATCATCACAATCCACTCAAAATGTAGTAGCTACGTAGTCTATATCAACAACAAAGCATGCACATATCAAAGTGTGATGTGTGACATACATTTGGTGTAAACTAAATACATAGTAGGAGAACAGTCAACCATAGAGATATTTATAGTCATGTTTTACCTCACATGTATCATGAATAGAACACTTCATCTCTTCAGCGCTTGGAATCTACACGTCAGCTGACATCATCCTGTTTTGTTGTTATCATGGATGTATTCAAGGAAAGAGTGGCATTTACACCACTATTGACAAGGCTTCTCAGATTTTTCCATCAATTTATGGCCAATCTTAGAGCCTTGCAAAAAATAGCTGGTCGGTATACATAGAATATAACATAACATAACATAACATAACAGGACATAATAACATAATCATAATGTAATGTATATATATATACATAACACATAACATAAACATAACATAATCATAATTGTAACATATTATATATATACTAGTATCATGTATTAGACAATATAACTTACATATACACCTTTATTGGTGGCACCATTGCAATAAGACGAGCAACTAGCTTCAACGACCTTTCACCAGTTTTCTCCAAGATACAAATGTGAGGATCACCAGGATCGCCCCGTTGCAGTCTCTTACAATAGAAATCCTTTGGACCCGGGGACTCTGCCACCATCCAGCGGACGTCCTTGAAGTACTCCCTGTATGCACTGAGCAGTGACCGGCGCTGATCACAAATCCTGAACGCGATGTTTGGTTTGAACAAGTCGAAAAGTGACAACGGCATTCTTCTGCGATTTATATAGCACGATTGTGTCCGTAAAAGCTGCCAAATATTGGTATATTTGTTTGGATAACCAAGATGGGTTGGACATGGTCGGACTCAAAAATGGAACCAGAGGACCTGCACTACAGGTTGTTTTCGGCATGAGGTATCCGTTTCGGTGAGAAAGAAGCTTTCGATCCATGTGCAAAGATTGCAAAAGGTTGATTGTGAGAGCAAGCAAATGCAAAGCAACCGGCAATCGGAAAAAACAGTGTCTGTGCAAATACCGAGGGTATCCCCAAAATTGGACAAAGTGTATAACCCATGCAGAAGTGGGGACATTCTATACATGCATATTGGTTATTGCCAATCCACTAATTCGGATGCACTGTCAGCGGTCTTCGGCTTATATTCTATGGTTGGATACCATATCTGAATAACACACGTGCTTTAAATTATCCGGGAACAAAACCCTCAGTGTATATAAGGAGAGAGAGAGAGAGAGTGAGAAAATATGCCATAATGCATATGTACACCTATACCATTAATATACATATGTATATATATATGCAGCTGTCTACAAACGTTCTCCCCCAGCACTGCCGTTGGCGTTTCACAGCAAGGGGCTCTTTGGTCTGACGACAGTGCAACAAGAGGATCACTTCTTTGAATGCGTCTGTGTCGCAGGATGCCATCGGTGGTCCCAGTCGTCCTCTCCGATGCGATTTCAAGACACATCATCCCATCTGTTGTAATGGGACTACGGTCAGACAAGTGCTTATCTGGCTTTTTAAAAAACAACATACAAGTAAGAATAGGATTTGGGCATGGTGTTTCTTCTGTTTCTTGTGGTTGTATATCTGCCTACTATTGAATTAAAGAGAGGATATTGCTTGGGTTGCTACCACTATACTGAACTTCACTATCCTACTCCTGAGGTTTGTGAGTGCATCCCAATTACTTAGGGGTCAAGAACCCTTCTTTTTCTGGAATGAATCCCAAATATAACATCATACCACTTGGTTATAGTTGTGGTATGGTTTACTGGTTACTGTCCACTTACCAACTGGGGTTCACATCCAAACATGTTACTCATCCACCCTATTTTTTTTTTGCAACGCACAGGCCGGAGCTGAGTGCGGCTTCTATGGTAACTGTTTTGCAGCGATTATGGAAAATTAAACAATCGCTGGGCAAATTCACCCTATATAATGAAATTTAGGCAATTAGGTCATCTTAATTTTATGAATTACCCTCCAGTAAACCATCATTGATACGGAAATTCACTATGAATGTAGGTCGTTTCGGACCACAAAACCAATGGATTTCCATCGTTGTTGTATGTTTGCTGGAGGTACAATCACGTACAATCCCAATTTTCCATCTTGAATCAGTTGAACCCCCAATTTATGGGGCATATCCCCATACCCCATACCCAACCCACGAAGTTCTCCATGATCTCCTTCTTCGGAAATCGGCACCACCCTCCTCGTGGGGCGTTGCTGAAGTTGCGCCAGGCAGGAAGATGCTGCAGGCTGGACACCACCCAGTTCACAGGGATCAGCAGCCAAGCCTCGACTCGGAAGTGTTCAAGTATTTCAAATGTATACAATTATACTACCATTCATATCACTATGATATTGCAATTCGTGTTAGTATCACTATCATGATTATTACGATTGTCATTATCATCATTGTCCTTATCGCTATTATTATTCTTATCAGAGTCATCATTGTCATTATCGTTATTATTATCATTATTGTTGTCATCATTATGATTATGGCTGCTTTTAGTTATCATTATTATACACAAATCATCTATATACAACACAATATGTACATCTTATTTGATATCAACATGTAAGGATTTAAGTAATGATAACAATAACAATCATAGTGATTGATAGACATAATCAGTGATATGATATATCTATCATATATAGAAATTCGGATGGCAATGAAGTAGAATTCATGTCAGGATGAAACAAATTCAAGAGGTGTAACTCGATTTTTTGGATTTCTCATGATTTCTCCGTTGGCGTAACCCGAAATGAACCATGACAATTTAAAATTTTAAGTGATTTTTGGAGACTTCCCCTTGCCATGTTTTCCAGTGGGTATCTACACAAATTCACCAACGTCATTCTTTTTTTTTGGGGGGGCGGACACTTCCTCCTACAGTGCATGATGACCCTGCCTGAGTGACAGCCAATGAGCTCCTTACAATTTGCCGAGATCTGTGGATTTCTAGGGCCCTAATCCAATACTCTTGTGGGATCAAACATGGACAGCTGGGAAATGACTGCCAAAAAAAGGAAAATGATCAACTAATTTTTGACAATTGTTGGATGTTCCAATAAAACATACCATCAATGAGTCTCGACAGAAATACATCACCCCACTGAACAGTCACCTAGTCATTATTCTGCCGGTCAATATCCCGGCATCTATGATGTTGAAGATCCCCCCCTTCCCAGTGGGAAAAAATAATCACATCACATTTCGCCCCAGAAGCCATGGCCAGCAAGCAGCGCCCACCATGCTAGTTTCATACGGAGTTTGCGTCTGCGACGCAGGCAGAAAAAGGGTTAGGATAAAATTGAGCCATGACTTACCAGCAGATTTGGAGATCAAAAACGCGCCAGTGGCAGTGTGACCATGGTCACATTTCACGGACAAGAGAAAATTACGCCATTGTCAAATAGCTGTGTGTTCAGTGCTACAGGTCTTCCAGCAATGGTATATAACTGATGATGCATGGTGACCTACGCTGATGATCCACCAGCACCATCACTGCCACCATCAGCACCATGCTCACCACTAGCATCGCATCATCCTCATCAACCCATCACACATCAAGACCCAAGGCCCGAGGCCCGAAGGAATGCCCAGTGACTCAAATAGCCCACAGCTTCCTGTAGCTCCTGCCAGAGTCGCTTGGGATTCTGGTGCTCCACTATCAAACTGACTGGGACACTGGGTGCTGGGGCGATGGGGCATGATCTTTTCTGGGCAAAGCGTAATCATTCACCAACGGCACCGTTGAAACAGTGGGCAACTTCCAACAGGAAAGAATCGATTGGGGAACTCACCATTATTGTTTCTGTGATCGCTATACCCAGATGATACCCAGATGATTGTTGGGAATATTTGACAATATTGATCACATATATATATATATGTATGTATGTATATATATATGTATATATACACACGTATTATCCCCTTATATCCCCTTTCTCAAACACATAGTCTTCCTGCTTGTCTCATCCAATCTGGGCCGCTGCCCACTACTTTGATCATCCAAACTGCACAGCCAATCTTAGAGTCTTAGATATCTCAAAAAAAAACATAGATCTCCATGAAAAACAAAAGATCAAAGTACTACAGGAATCTACAGGATATAAAAAGGATCCATCTAAAATTGACGCAGTCATACCCAGTCTGCAAATGGGACATTCACCAGGCCTACACGCCTCTCATGGCCCATCGGCGTGAAATGTGTGGCCCATTGAGCCGTTGGAGAACAATCCTTAATATTCAAATAGAAACAATGACTGGTTGGTGGTTTCAACCTACCCCTCTGAAAATGATGGAGTGAAAGTCAGTTGGGATGATGAAATTCCATGAAATTCCATGAAATTCCCAATATGATGGGAAAAATAATCCAAATGTTCCAAACCACCAACCAGGATCAACCAGGCATTCTTGGATTTACATCAATTTCATTCAATTTACATAATTTGCCATAATTTGCCACATTAAATTACATAGTATACTAGGTACACCTCCAGTTATATGAAATTGTCGACTCATAGCCATCCACACAAAACTCGCCCAGTACCAGACTCCATGGTGTAGTGGTTCAGAGCTGTCAACAGCTCATTATCTGCTCGATTTCTGGCCTGGCCACAGGGTGACCCCGGGTGGATTACCCAAAAAAGGGACGTCAATGTCATCCCTCTTCAGTCACTGACATGGGTGCTGAACAGACTTGGGACTTGGAAGTCCCAGATTTTCGGACGATGTCCAGTCTCTTTGAGACTTTGAGACACCTAGAGGTTTTTGGCAGTTCCTAAACTTTGGAGGCATTCTAAACTACAGTGAAACCACTGTCTAAGAACCCACTGCATTAAGAACTTCGGCTGTATTGCTGGATGCACCCCTATCTACTGGCTACTTGAAGAACCCAAGGCTACGCTGGATTTGTGGGACCACTGAGCTAACGGAGGCAGTATGGAACTGCACCCCTAAGTGAAAATTAAGAACTAAGCCCGTTAAGAACTTGAGGGTACCCTTAAGATTTAAGAACCCCAGGGTAGGCTGAACAATTCTTATTCGGTTCTTATCTAATGGTTCCGCTGTAGTTCATTGGCCAAATATTTTGAACACGTGGATTTTCCAACTGATGATCACATTCCTGCGATAGCTGTGAGAAGTCACAGGCTCCAAGGGTATTGTTGCTTATATAATACAGTGTCACATCATGATATATCTGGCTTGGCAAAATAATATTGGACCCTTGCCCCTTGCATTTCAGTCTTGATTGATTGTATCGCCAGTTTGGTTTTGAATCTACTTGTTTCCTACTTGTTTCCTACTTGTTTCCTACTTGTTTCCTTGACTATGTTCATTTTTGTTTATATTTCATATTGTTTATTGATTCTGCCCCCAGTTTTCTTACTGTTATGTCTTGGTCTTACATTCCCTGTTTCTGGACCCTATCGAAGCTTGCTGAATTCTAACGATAAACCAAGTGGCTAACCAAAGCTATGAACATGAGGACGGAAAATTTATGGACCCTCCGGCAATCAAACATAGCAACTGGAACCCCCCCAGAATATCCTATAAATGGAGGTTTGGATGGGAACATCAAGCATAAATCAATGGGATATTTTCCCGCAAGCCACGTTCACCGGAGGGTAAATTTGGATTACACATGCTTGGTATGGCGTCATTTTGGAATGATTCCCTCTGCTAAACGTCAAATCTGTCCCATGTGGTTTTTGCGAGGTCGATCACATGGAGCCATCTATATCTAGCCATTTTTTGGGGGGCCAGATATAATTATATATGTGGATATACCCATAGTTCTAGGGGCCCATATCCCACTTATCAAGGTGAACTCGAAAAATGTTTATCCCAAGTCCCAAGTCCAACATTCCTCTAGTTTTACCATGTTTTACCCATTTATATCTAGCATAAATCCTAGTAATGTCATAATGTGAAAAAAACATCACCCATTTGGGAATGGTTTATAGTTTATAGCCTACTTATGGTGAAATTGGGGATGGTTTATGGCATTGTTTTACCACCATTATTAATCCCAGCAGATTCGAAACACCTGGGAGGCGTCCGCCATGGCTGCTTTGATGGCGCGGAGCTCCGCCTCCAGCTGAGCCTGGTACATGATGGGTTTCCATCGTCATTTTTGGGTACCTCCAATAGCTGGATGGTTTATTTCATGGAAAATCAGTGTGTGTGTGTGTTTTTCTGGTTGGTGGTTTCAACCCATCTTGAAAAATATGAAAGTCAATGGGAATAATTATCCCAATTATTATGGAAAAATAAAACATGTTCCAAACCACCAACCAGTTTTTGAATGGTTTATTAATGTATTATACAGTAATGTTTATTTTCTCTGGAAAATGACCGTGTTTCTATGACAAATGGATGATTTGGGCTTAATTTCCCCTATCTTAGGAAACCTCCAGAGTCGGCATTGAGAACTATCATCCCTGAAAATATCTTAAATCTTCCTAAATATGGGTTTTTCAGGAGAAATATCTTTGAAACCACCAGTGGTGAGTAGGATTTTTTGTCATTTTCTGTAAGTCATCCCATGTGGGGGTTCCCCACTCAATAGAGGAGGCTTCCTCCGATCGAAATGACCAGCGGCTTCCAGCTGAGGATTTTTATTGAAGTGTCAGCCTCGGGACACATCCAGGTTGTCCTTAAGCATCCTTAAGCTATAACGGCATGGGTCCTCCCAGCTGACGAGTCTGACGAGTTAGGAAAGAACAAGGTGGATGCTGTTTGGTGGACAAGGCTCAAGAAAATAAGTCATTGTGGCCCCACCACTGTCCACAAAGATCAGCTCTCTACTCATCTTTGCATGGCACGTGGGTCCCACTGTTGATGGGGTCATGCCTTAAAGGAATGGCTGACCTTCTCTAGACACCCTGCCAAAACTGTTCTTTAGTGGTTGCTACACCCTGCTAAGACTGTTCTTTAGTATTCTTTAGTGCTTATCCTGGTTGCTAAAATGTTTATAATGTTGCGCCATCAAAATACTCCCCAAAAGACGCTAAAAACAGCCAGCCCTATCCAGACCTGAAATCGTCTCTTCTCCTCATCTTGCTGCACCACCTGCCGGTGCCGGGCTAAAACACCGCTCCGAAGGACGGTGTCGATTCGTCCCTGTTCGAAGCACATGACACGAACTGATCATGTTTCAGAAAACGACGACGACGACGACGACGACGACAGCAACAGCAACAGCAACAGCAACAGCAACAGCAACAGCAACAGCAAACAACGACAACCAACAACCAACAACCAACAACAGCCAACAGCCAACAACAACCACAACAACAACAACGACGACGACGACGACGACAACGACAACAACAACAACAACAACGACGACGACGACGACAACGACAACAACAACAAGAACAAGGATAATAATAATATACTGTAATTATAAGAACAACAACAAAAATAACAAGAACAAGAACAACCACAACAACAACAACAAGAACAAGAAGGATAACAAGAACAAGAGCAACAACAATAACAGCAACGCCGGTCTTGGTCAACATGAAACATCGTGGATATCATTGCACCCAGGCGAATGTCTCGCTGTGACGACACGTAAATCTTCTCGAAAAGGGATTCAAGGTCTACAAGTCAGGGACAAGATGACATGGTGTTTGATGGTCAACAACCAAACCCAGTAACTAGGAGTCAATTATGACCCAAGGTGCGGTGTACCGAACCCAGACAAACATGAAAGGCTCAAAAATTGGGTACCTTCCACATAAACCCACCGGTCTTTATAAGACCACACGATGGACCAAGAGGTCGATAAGTAATCACCAGTTCGAGCATGAAAAAATATTCTGTCATCTCCCTGTACTGGTTGGTCCTGGTTGGTTATGAAAATATTAAAAGAGGCTTTCCAATGTTTCCGTCAATCCTCAGTCAACCGGTAGAACAGGGTACTCCATTTCTCAGCTGAGCCCACGGATGAAAACTGCCAGGTTCCTCAATGAAAACTGGTGGTTCACCCCACTTCGTAAATGCTAGTTCATAACAGGTCATGACAGGTCATAACGTTGGTAAAAAAAATACGGGGTAAGTAGGGTTAGTCAGTCCACTTCAAACTCGGTTATAAAAGCGGCTACGATGTAAGATGGACCAATTTTAGGGCCACACTGTGAAGGACACCCCGCACGCCATGTCATCAGCACCACGCTTCAGCTGATCCTGGGCCCGATTCATGAACTGCCTTAAATATAACTGGATTTGGCCCAGGTATAAGTAAATGGATCAGGATATCCTACGATATAACTTATAACTTATAAGTAAACTGGAGATATCTGGAGATATCTGGAACTTTATCTTGAGGATTTCTGGCAAGTTCATTGAAGTTCTGTCAAAAGAAAGAAATTGTGCACGGTCGCCCCAATCTGCCCAGAGACATATGGCGACTTGGGCCCAGTCGCTGACTCGTCATATCTGATTCCGTCTAGTGGAGATCCAGAGTGAAACGGGGTGCCCCCATTTTAGGAACCCCCAGCTGGAATTATATATGGCTCATACTCCCAGATGTTTTTGGGTGTATACCCCTTTTGTGCATTGGCACCCCCATGATTGGTGCTCAAACAGCCATAGATTCATAGTTGGGTCATATCTATTATCTAGCTGGGATCGCTTAAAAAATGGCTGATCTTAGCTGCGTCAATGACTCATCAAATCCAATGGCAATGGGGCGGATTTTTGTCCACCAAGGGGCGAATTTCCGCTGGGAGAGACGTTCGTCCCGAGCCTTGGAGGCGGATCATTTGGGAGTTTCTGAAGTCATGGAGGATCCCCAGTCGTCACCTGCAGGTTGTTTCGTCACTAAATCAGGTCATCCATGACCCCTGGATGGGGGTACCCCCATGACGACTAGGAAACCTCCACTTGGGATCATGGTTTCGACCCTCGCTTTTTTTTCAGACTTCAGAATGCCGATTTCGGAAACATGATCAGCTGTTTTTTCTCAGTCAGAAAATCACAGGATCGGTTTGGGGAAACCGGAAACCATGATATATCACTAGTGACATGGCGGTTTCCTGTATTTTGTCCCATCAAAAAATTCCGGGAGTCCGAGGTCCGATGGAGCTAGGAGTATACCGTCGTGATAGAATTGTACCCTTTTTAGGGGTGACCTGTTTTATCCTCTGGAAAATTCCTCTTTTTATTGTTGTAGAATGTGGAAACCCAACAGTAAATTCCCTGTTGACTATCGCCTAAACCCTTGATGGTTGGTGGCTTGGAGCTTCTCACCTCACGCACTCCAAAGTGTGTGCAACTCAACTTCCCGAGACTATGAATTGAATAGAATTGATTTACAGCAACTTTGTTTAATTAATATATATATATATTATATACTGTTACATATTTGTAGTCCGTATCTAAACTCCTACCTTTGAGTCTTCCCCAATTCATCATTTTCCCAATTCGTTTCCCATTGGAAATGACCATCCCAATGGGGCGGGCCGAACGGCGCCGGGCGCCCGGGAGGCCCCACCAATTTCTCCACGCTTTGCATCTTCAAGGCTTCCAAACGATGAAAGAAGTCGCTCAGGCATTCCTACTGTGGGCCGTTGCGAAATCCAGAACCGGATGCTTGAAAATAGTTGAAAGCCTATGAATAATGAGATTTCATTCCATCTATCAACTGGTGCAGGATTTCTTCCATCCACAGGAACGCTGAAGGGTGACCTTGAAGGCTGCCCCAAAAAATATGAAAGCACCGGCCGGTTGTTTAAGACTTTCTTCATACCTTTGCCATGAAAATATCGCCATATTTGCATCATTTTGGGGTATGCCCCTGCGAATCTATATACAATTCATTCATGAATGGACTAAGGAGATATGTGGTACAGCCACATCAGCTGAATTTACGCATGAGGGCATGATGTCTATGATTTGCGTACCGTTCAAAGAAACTAATTACCAATGACCATTGGATTGGCAGGGAGTTCAGAATGTTCTTGTGATCATGTCATTTCTGAATGTAACCTCCATCATTTATCCCCTAGGGCTTTGATTCATCCCGTTTTTTATGATTCACCCAGAATTAATCCGGTCACGGTCACTGGTGGCCCAAGATTTTTTGGACCAATCCCCCAGTGGTCGTTGGGTCCACCATTCATCCCATTGAAATAGCATTTTTTCATGGCGAGTCTTGGACACTCGCTGCAAGAAGTTACTATTTTATGTCTCTTTCTATATATATATGTATGAATATGTATATGTACATAACATCATTACATAATTATACGTATACATATATATATATATTATAAAATATCACTATATATATATATATGTGTATACAATATTACTGGCTGTACTGAAGATTCCCTAAAATCCAAACGGCAACAGCATCACCAAATTCACCCAGTCGACCAAAGGTTCTGGGCTACGAGTAGCTATTGATGTCTGTTCATAAACCTGACATAAACCATCATAAACCTATGGATTACATTATAATATATATATATGTAGATAGATACAGTCTAAATATGGCAAAAAAGTGGCATGGTTCATCATGATTCTATGATCCTCAGGTGACCCTTCGCCGTTTCGCCGTTTTGCCTGGCGGTCAGTGACATCCTTTTCAAAGTGCTGACGGAAGACTCCGATCTCATTCTCCTTGGCGCGATGTCATGGCAATGAGCTGCTGATAAGTTGAACCTCTGGAAATGATGGGGCAAATTGGGGAACATCTCCTCGTTCCCTATCATCCTGGAAATACAGCTTTTTATCCAGGAAACTACAGCTTTTCACCCCAAAAAAAACCAGGATTCTTGTAGAGATTGTCTTTTCAACCAATCCCTGGATTCAGAATGCAAAAATGGCCAATAAAATCATATGGCCACTATGGAACAGTGATATGTGGTTTTTTCGATCCATAAAAGGGGTACTTCCCATGATGGGATGATCGTCTGTTGATGGTATCCATATAGCAGGCAGCTAGACTCCTCTAAGAGGCGCAGTTTTAAGGTGCAGAAAAGGTGCAGGGGCATGAAATGGATTTACAAAAAATGAAAAGAGCCGGGGCTAACTCTTGTAAAACTCTATGAAATATGAATCCCTTCTGGATTGTGACGAGCGTCGCGTCCTCGTATCGGGTAGCAATGGACAAACAAAAGGGAACAAGTTCCTTGTCAGTACTGAACCATGGTAACGGGGGGAAATCAATAGGAATCATTTTTTCACGAGCCTAATGCCGAAACATCATAGACAGCGAAGGCTGCCATTTGGCTTCAATATTGGGGCTTGGCCATGACGTTTGGCCGTGGCAATTACAGCACTGGATGGGGCAGTAGTCATAGTAATCAAGTAATCCCATCCTAAATTTGGGGCCCCCTAGATAGCTAAGTTACGGTTTATAACTCCAATAATTGAATGATGCTTATAACATCTTATAACCATATTAACCATAGTTAATGGGGTTTATAAACCAACAAACATTACTTGGGGGGCCCGCATTGGTCCTTAGTGTTGGATCTCTTCATTTTGAGGGCCAGTCCTGGGTGGAAACCTATCCCAACCTATCCCAAACACCGCCTGAGATACCGACGACGGCCGAAGCTTCCTTCTCCATGTGTCCCACATAGTACGACCTCGACTCCTTGAAGGCCTCGCTGAGAGAACCGAGCGACTGCACTTTGGCACCATCACGGCCGTTCGGTTGAGGGCGAGGTAGGATGCAATATTATAAACTGCAAAAAGAAAACAACCTGATGAACGAGAATTTCGGTCACGGCTCACTGCAGTATCACTTTACACTTTACACTTCAGATCTTGAACTTCTACGTAGTCATGTTTTGGTAGTTCACGCAAGGATTAGGATGCGTGTATCGTTCAGTTTTTAGTTGGTCTTGAACCATCCCATTCTTGGGTACCCATGTGCGACCCATACTCGCTCCCATGTTTGCTATTTTTTCTCCGTGTATCTCCATGGTTTGTTAGCGAAAGGATGTTCAACTAATATCATGGATAAATTGCCTATTCTATGTGTTTCTGGTTCAACCCAATCATTCTTCGAACATACCTCCAGTTTTCATGATTGAACCATAGTGAGTCCATATGAATCCATAGTTTTTTAGCTGTTAATCACGCATCTCATCAGCAATGACCTTTTCAATAAGTGTGGGAGTGGATTTTCCATTGTCATGTGGGTGCGTCTTAAAATTACGTACACCTTAATTCAATAGGACATCATCATGTTTTGGTAGACATGGATTTGTCTAAGAATAGGGTACCTCCAAAAAAACACTTCAAGGCATACTGCATTTTTGGATAGACCCTTGTCCATTATGCATTGGTTTTATCTATCCCTATTGTTGATGATTTCCCTCCAGTAATCAAACATGGCAATTGAACATCGCCGAACTAAATGAAGGTTTTTAGCGGGGAAAATCCTGGGAAATCGACTATTTATATATATATATATATGTATATGTATATGTATGTATGATATATATATATATATACATACATATACATATACATATACATATACATAAACATATACATATACATATACATATACATATATGTATACATTAATATATACATCTACATTTAAACATATACATAAATATATACATCTACATCTACATATACATATATATATATATATACATATACATATACATATACAGATACATATACATAAATATATAAAATTGGAGTGTCCATGATTTTCCAGCCATCTTAGACTTTTTTGTATTGTTGATTGATGGTCGGGATGATCTTTTCCCAATGGACGGACCCGTGAGCTATTTCGCCCCATCGCCTTCTCGACCGTTTGCAGTCGATCGCTGAGGGCCTAGGGAGATGGGGGTTTCCACGGGTTTCCTACTGGGTTTCCTCAATTGGGGGTACCAAAAAAGCTCGCTGGATGGTTTTACTCAAGTTCAGGGAAAATCTGGAAATATCTGTGAATATCTGTGAATGGATGAGAACTGGCATAGCCCGTCATGACTCAGGAAACCTCCAAATGTTTTCACCCCAAAAGAAGCCAAAAGAATGGTGGTTTCTCGGGATGTCCTGCAAGATGATGTCCGGAGGGATGATCGAAAAATGAAAACCGGCGTAAGAAAAACGAACTGGGAAGCAGTTGGCCCAGGAAACGGGGATAGATGGGGATTATCACTCCAACTTCAATTTTGAATCGTGATTATTTAAAATCTGGGTTTTACTGTGGACTATTTCAGGATTTGGGAAGCATTCCTGGTTGCAGGTTGCCTCCACATTTCCATACTTGTGGGGAACAAGAAAAATCTTCCTTCAGCTCATGCCTCAAGGGGGGTTGTCCAGCACTGGAGGATTCTTGGACAGTTCCAAGTCGGAGCTGCCTGGTGTCTTACTTGGCATTCACAGGTCGATCTTCCCTTCCCAAAACATCAAGAAGTTGCTTCATACCCGAGCTGTTTTGGCACAAGCGGAGGTCAATTGAGGCTACGGGCATCAACTTGGCTGTACACTCGTTCAAATTGGTTCAAGAACGAGGCCTGGCTCAACTGCTTTGCGAAAGAGGACGCCAAGCAGCACTGTCATCACTGTTTAGCAGCGCTCAAGGCATGGTGTTCCATTGTTTTCCATGGTTTGCCGACTAAATTTATCATAAACAGTCCCCACTTCAACCAAACATGGTTTTGTTTGGGACCAGGATAGCTCAAAGACTCCCTGGTAACTCTCAGTTGAGTCCCTAATATTCACAGCCGGTCAGCTGCGTTGCCTCCAACTTACTTTGAGCTTTCGCCAGCATCGGGTGCAGGAAATCCTGCAGTTCCACATCTTCAGTTTCCGACGTTTTCCTTCAGCCATAGATAAGTACATATAAGTACTCTATGCGACGCCCCAAGCGCCTCAACACGTTCCGAAAAAACACACCCCATCCCCACACAACCAAAATATCAAAATGTTGCTACCATTCTGAATGTGTTCCTCAGATTCAGTTCAAAGTTCAAAGGTTTCTGTATGGTGGTTTATGACATTGGCCGTTGTGCAGCCCCCCAAACAAGAAACACACAAATAGTTTCGCCGCAAAGCCATTGCGACATCGAAGCGTCGACCTTCAAATCTCAACAGAAACCAATTTTGGAATAGGTTGCTATGATTTCCAATAGAAACAAACCATCTCAACCATCTCAAATGGGATATCTTCAGCACCAGCCATTCAGGGCCTTTTTCAAGAGCTCCAGTTGAAGAAGTCGCCGCTCCGTCTCCTCCCAGTGATGGCTTACCACTGAGCCGCAAAATCTGTGTTATGTTGTGTTAAAATGAGTCAAACCACCCAGTTCTCGGGGAAAAATGCCCACATATGTGTAGATTGATATGTAGATCATATGTAGATCTTAGATAATTTTTTAGGAATGTGGGGTCGGAAATCGGGCACAAAGCAGTTTGCTAGCGCATAGATCCACAGAGAAATTAATCAATCATCTGAAAAGTACTAAAGATAAAGCAAACATGCTCAATTTGAAACAAGCCCAATTTGGAGGTCTCTTAAAATGGGGGTACCCCTAGATCATCCATTGTAACTGGGATTCTGCATTCTAAACCATCCACCTATTGGGCACACCGTGGAAACCACCATTTCCAATCGGAAAATCATCTTCCAGGGATGTCGACACTCCCACTTTCCTGGTGCCGAATGTCCAAGAGATTGCAACATGCAAAACAGGTCCTGCTTCAAGCAATCCTCCAGCCTTTGCGCCTGAAATGGTCAATTTTTTGATCTAAATATCTATAATGTGGTGTGGGTAACACAATGCCATAAACCACCCATGACTGGGAATGGTTGAACTTACCACCTGTAAAAATTGTAATTTGGGGGATGGTTTAAATTGTTTACCTACATTAGTATATTATTTGCATGGAGGTACCAGGACTCGGACTGATAGAGATGCTATCCGCAACACTCCCAACCGCCAGACCATCTCAGACTACAGTCAATCACGCTTTCAATCTTTCAGGAGAATTCAGGTCACCCATTTGTTTTCATCGCTCACACGCTCCTTTGCATCCACTGCCCACTTCAGGCAAAAATCCGCTATATAAAATCCAAAAATTGGATCCGAGCCTTTTTGGGGTACACGCAGACAGGGATCAACCCGAACGGGTTTCTATCGGGGCACCCCCGTACCGGAGTCCTGTCAGACCAGCACCAACTTCACATCAACATGTCCATTGCATTCCATGGCATTCCATGGCTGCTACATCTCGTGTTTCTCCAGCAACATTCCACGCACTAGCCCAGCATGGAACATGTTTCGACCCAGCAATGAGCCGACGTAGCTCAGCCTGCACATCGGCAAGGAGGCAACAAACTGTTTTCGATGCCATCTCCGATGAACCTGTGGAAAAACTCACCTTACTTTGTACTTGGGATGAAGCTGCATGGAACGGATCGGTGCCATGTCCAGCTGCCGATCATCACCTCTGCGACCGTTTTTCGATGTTTCATGATGGATGCAAATAGATGTTTCTAAAGGAGGGACCAAAAATCATGCTATTTTTGTTGAGAGAGAAACCATGAGAAACCAATGATTTTGGGGTACCGCAATTTTCAGAAAAACCCTGGACCTTTATCAGGGAGTGGTTGACTAACATTGCATATCATGACCAAATATAGTTTCAGAAAAAAATGTCTTAATTGCAAACATTGGTTTCACTGACCTTTACATCTTTTACATTTTTTACAATAAATCACCGAATACAATATGTTGCAAACGATGGTCATGTGGGGTCTCCTGTGAAAAGGGAAATAAATCCAGAAAAACCATTGGGAATTCGACCCAACACCTGGGGGTTCACAACTGGTATACATCAGGTGATGGTGAACATCCCTCTGTACTCCAAAGCTCGTTCCAAGTGGCAGATTGCTCACCCCTCAAGTGTCACGGCCGCTGGCATTGGAGATATAGCCCAGTCGTTCCAATTTTCTGCAGGATCTGCGGCATGGGGTGGCCACCTTCTGCTCACTCCACCAGCTGTGCCCAACCGTTCTCAAGGCCCACTGCTGCGAAACAGATCCGCGAGAAAAAACACCAGCTGGAAACTGTTCCCAGTGGCCTCGGTATTTCAGAAATTGCTCTGGAAAACTGAGCAATGACCCCCACTGAGGCAAGAAAAAGCACGCAGTTGTGAAACGCAACTCCTGGAATTATGTTGATTTTTCAATACATTTGTTTCCCGCCAAAACGTTCTTCCCAAAAAAATCGAAAGTATACTATATATATATATAGTTCACCACCAAACGCCCACAAATCAGCGATGATGCAATCGTGTCCCCCATCATCAAATCATTCCTTGAAGATCCACCTGTCGTGCAATTTTTTTGCAATGGACTTGCATGGATACACCGCCAGGACAAAAGTTGAATTCCTCTTGGGGGGTTTCCAACACCCTTTCCCCAGTCAGACTCTACCAAAGAAGTTTCTACTTAAGAAGTTCCTACCTGGGTCGTGGACCACGGATCACACTTGTAACCTTTAAAAAATATTTTAATTTATATAAAACGACTAGAAAACTCGATCCACCAAGCAGGCCACGCGAAATGGCCCTCAGAATCCTAACCTTGATTTGCAAAGAGATATGCATTGCTTTGTTCTGAAACAGCGGCAGGGCAAAACTTTCGTCCCAGTGTTAGTGAACTATGTTGGTTTCCATGAATGGTGGTACCCCAAACCCAAAATGGATGGTTTATGATAGGAAACCCATGAACATCCGAAAATAAACTGGATGATTTTGGGGCCCCCCCCCATGACTTCGGAAACCTCTGTTGGTTTGGCATGATGCTTCCAAGCCAAGTGTCGGGGTCGTCTCCTCCATCTTCCGCTTTCGGACCACCTCGGCCTCGGCCTCGGGCAAATCCGCCACCTTGATGGGGCGTCCCAAGCCCTGCAAGCGCTGGAGCTGTTGCGCCCAGGGCGCAAAGTGGAGATCCGAGGTGTACGTATCATGGCTTTTGCACCAGAAGACCTGAGATCTTTTCCAGAAA
>Ga0126342_10006085_pt1 | contig 21310 bp, 17 predicted proteins | sample Cyp1metagenome_FD_92528 | JGI IMG/M metagenome (GOLD analysis project Ga0126342, IMG submission 92528) | Coral microbial communities from Lord Howe Island, Old Settlement Bay, Australia - Cyphastrea 1 metagenome | ecosystem: Host-associated > Invertebrates > Cnidaria > Coral ...
AGACACAGACACAGACACAGACACAGACACAGACACAGACACAGACACAGACACAGACACAGACACAGACACAGACACAGACACAGACACAGACACAGACACACGCACGCACGCACGCACGCAGACATACATACATACATACATACATACATACATACATACATACATACATACATACATACATACATACACACACACATACATACATACATACATACATACATACATGTGTATATATATATATATAAAGGGGAGAGGCTGGGGGTTCTCCCCATAATCAATCCAAAATTAACCTGTAATCAACAACCCATCAAATTCCTTACCACACAGCAGGTCTGGATGCTCTTGGAAGAGAAGCAAATCCCGTACAACGTGAAACGGGCGACCTGGCCGATGGCCGTGTTTCAACGGGTCAAGATTGAAATACCCAGGGAACCATAGTATTTGGATCCTCCACGCTGAACCCCTAACATGGATTTTGTAAACGGCAGTTCTTTATGAAATGGGTGGAAAAACATCCTTCAAGCTGAGTTTGGCGGATGTATTTGGTTATCAATCTATTGGCTGACGTTTGATTTATAACTGACATGTATAACATATAACCATGCTACGAGTCTAGGGCCTACGGGAAAACATCCACAATCAACACCGAAAGAACTGATTGGTAGTTTGACATATTTTCAATTTTGCGCCATATGACTGGGATAATGATGCCCATTCACGAGCATATTTTTTTAGGTGGCGAAACCACAAACCAGCACAGTATTTGGCTATCAATCTATCGAATGTGAAGTAGGATACGGATAGAATATGATTACAACATATTATGATGGCAATTTTAAGTACCCTCTGGTAAACTAACATAGCTATGGAAAATCACCATTTTTAATGGGAAAACTCACTACAAATGGCCATTTTCAATAGCTATGTCAGCCATTACCAGAGGGTATACGTCGTACTATTTTGTTCTATTATTTTTCGGAGCGGCTTTTGTGGCCCCAGAATTCATGATGTTATCAACTGCGTCTTCCGTTCACCAGTTGATGATTCTCATGCAAAGCATAGGCATTTGGGTTGTTCAAGAACGATCCAAAGTCTTTGAACATGTTGAAACATCTCCCCATATTTGATGATTATGTATCTCCATTGTTGGTGGCGAAATTGCATGTTTTGCGATGGCTTGTGGTTATCACGTCCCTAAGAACATGACCACAAGCCATGTTTTTCGTGTTCAATTTCAAACATCACACCTTTTATCATCGTCCCGCAGAAATGTCCTACATCGATGATAACATATCCAATCAAGTGCTCATGGATGATATCCCATGAAATCCCCATGAATATACCATAATTGATTAAGTATCTCATTGATATCCCATGAAATCCCCATGAATATACCATAATTTTCATTAAATATCTCATTGCTATCCCATGACATCCCATGAAATTTCACGGTCAAATCGTCACTTTCTTCAGGTGAACATGGCATGCTACGGTCAGAAGCCGCCCGATTTCTTAGCCTTGCAGCCCAATGGGCAAATCCCCGTGGCAGTGATCGATGGCACCGTGCTGAGGTGTGGTTTTATGGAGGGAACTGCAGAACACGGGAGCCCACTTTAAGTGACATCAGTGATATCCCACTATGGTGATATCCCGTAGTGATATCCCACTATGTTCTTCCAATATCAAATATATATATATATATAAACGATTCTTGATGGTTAGTAACTAACCGTTTCGGTGTTTACATATGAGACCAATGGAAAGCTGTTGTTCTTTCACTTGCTGACATGTGCACATATATCCCCATTGTATGCAATTGCGATGATATCACATCATAATTATTTTTCCCACATCAAAAAAAAAACGATTCTTGACGGTAAGATCCAGATCTCTACTTACGTTTTGGTGGTTACCATCCGGCGACATGACGACCCTGCCATGGGTTGGGGATTGGAAGGCTACATTCCTTTTGTGTTGCGGGGATGCTAAGCAGCACAATTTTTTGGGGAATCACCCAGAAAATTTGGGGATTTCACAGGGCTTTCATCGAGCTAATGTGCTGCTGATCTAGCATGGATGTTCTCCCGTCTGTAGGTGAGACACTGATCATTAGTCCCACAAAAGGGATCAGTCATAGTATAGTATAGTATAGTATAGTACAGTACAGTATAGTACAGTACAGTATAGTATAGTATAGTGGGAATATCATGGAATATCTGATATTATCTGTTTCTAAATCCTGCTGATTTTACCATTGGAATATAGGAACCCCAGTCATCTGTGGGACCGTGGGGACCATTGGATGTACTGCCAGGTCCTCAGATGCCATCATCGATCGTATGGAGCTTGGTGATTTCTACGCGGAAAAACGCTGTTGAAAAACCCATGGAATTTCCAACCACGATTTTTTTGGAGGATTTTCCCAGCTATCAACATCCATAAATGGAGTGGATTTCCATGCTATCTTTGATTATCGGAGGATAGTCATGAGTATAAAACTGTTCATGAAGGTGAGACCTCCAGTGCGACTGGCTGAGTTCCCGGGTTTGATTCCTTGACTCCCAGGCGGCTTAAGATGTTTTACCGAAAGTTGTTGAACACATCGAGGGCGGCGGAAAACTCCCATCTCTTCTAGGGATGTTCCTCTTATATTGCATCTATAAACAGAGGTTGGGTTCACTTTGAGAACATATGTGACGTTGAACACATCTCTCCTGAGATCGACCTATGCTTTCAGCAGCCTCCATTGATGCTGTGCATTGAGGTATTCTACAAATGCCCGGTGCCAGCCCTGAGATTGACCAAGAGTTGGATCCCTTTGATCACCCGCAAAGCACGATGCTGGGCAAGGCAAACCTCACTATATTTATGAGCCCCAGACATGAACAGATCCAATACAAATCCAGCGTTCTAGGGGGGTACTTTCAGGGGGAAGGGATTTTGTCATCAGCATTTCAATTGATGTTTCGTCCCTCATTTTCGTTTGCGGAAATGTAAGGCTGTAGGCTCAGGAGACACCCAGAGTTCCACAGAGGCCTAGTCATTTTTCTTCTTTAGATGTCAAAATCTTTCTTCTTCTTTAGGTGCCGCAATGTCCAAATCTCCCCGGAGATTGTGGCTGATTCTGGCCTGCCCGGAAGCCAACAGAAATGGGTCAGATCCCGCATCCTAGGAACCTGCTGCGCTTGGAACGCGTGTTGTTCTCGACCTGGTTGGGTTGGCTCTGCCGCGGTGGTGGAAGATCTGACTTCGAACGAACGCTTCGCAAGGCGGTGGAAAAGCTGTCACCTCAGCCTCCCAAGGAAATGATATCCATATTCAAGACAGGGAATGTTGTAGTAACAATATGTAACAATGGTTCAATAGTACGTACATATGTATACATATATATTCTGTAATATACAATTATATGATAGATAATTACTGATATATAGATATTTTATACATGATTCATACAACACATTAGTGGTATGGCTTGATGTTTTTGTGCAGCTAAGGTCTTCTTATGCATCTGTGAATCTTTGTGACACCTCGATGGCAGGTGGAAGATACCCTGAGCGAAAATGGTGGCCCCTTCTTTTTGGGCGAGCGCTTTTCTCTGGTGGACATCATGTGCCCGCGGCCTGTTCATGTGCCGATCAACGGGACCCGGCAAGCTCTAGTGGGAGATTCCCGCTGATTCATGTACATGTACATATACATATATATATATTTACAATAGATTATGTACCGATAGTTAATAGTTATATTTAATTACATATATTTAGAATTATATATATATATATATATTTCACATACATACAGTGGCAACTCACTTTGAACAACCACGAGATGATTTTTGCAACAATCTCCAGATGAGGGATCACCATGTCTCTCGATTTTTCTATATGCAAGTATGACACAAATATATGCACATTATTTGTCTATGTAACTACATGTATGTACAAATGTATGTGCATGTTAGCACTCAGTTTTTTTAAAACAGAGATCGCGCGAACACCGTGGCGCAGTTTGCCTTTCGAAAGGTACACTCCTTTCATCGAACGGGCAGTAGCATCGCTGGCTTACTTCAAGGCGCTTGTTCTATGATGGCTTGATATTCATGACTTCAACTGGTGCGTCCACCTAAACCTGTGATAAATAAATATGTATATATATAATTATATATATATATATACATAATATAAATATGGGATATCCGTGCGAATCGACTCAGATCCTTTAAGTAATGTTTCGCTCATTGAGCAGTCTTTTGACATCTGCAGGTTTAGCACGGCAAACAATGGAGACTCGGTCAGACTGGGTGATATCCACAGATTCATCTCCATCCTGCCCCCATTTGGCCATATCTACAAGGTGGCAATGTATGAATTTCCCACTTTCACTGGGAAAATCATCTCCTTCCATGCTGGAATCGTCGAATCTCCATGAATCGCCCAAGTTCCAGATCTTGCAGGGCTACAACATCCGGGAGAAGTTGATGTTTCCTGCCATCAACCGATGGTTCGACGCCATGGAGACGTATCTTGGCGATTTTGACAGATGCCCATTTTGTGGGTCAATTCAATGGGATTTCCAGGATATATAGGAGATGGTAGGTACCTCCATTTTAGGATCCTGAAATGGCCATTGATCAAGGTCCATTTTTGTTTTGGCGTTTTGAGTTTCCTTAAAAATGGTGTGCAGATTTAAGTACGTCCACTAAAATTGTTCTGGAAAATCCCAACGAGGTGATTCCTCCCATTCGACAACCACCCCTCAAAAATCTTCAACGTGTCGAGTTTGGTCTGTGATGTCCATGGTACTTTAAGCAACCTTCCCCAGTTTTTCTTGGATCCTTCTCCAGCTTTGTTGGTACAACCACCACCCAGGCGCAGCAGCTATCGTGCCACCAAGTCGGATTACTACACCCATGCCCACGACCTTCCGCCTCAGCTGGGAGGATGTCAATCTGAGTCAGGCACAGGGCCGCAGGGCCGCAGGGCCGCAGGGTCACAGGGCCGGGGCCGTTAGGGCATTCTTTTGGGACAGCTGCGGTTGTTTCTTCTGGGGGATCCATAGGATGTTTTGTTCTATTTTGGGAACAAACCAATTTTAGTTGGAGAGGAACCATGTGGAGTTTGGGAAGAAATTCAAAACTCCAGTAGAAAAGATCAGCTCAGAGCAGATCTCAGAAAAACAGAGATTTTTGGACACCATCTCAGCACATCACAATGGCCTTACTGGCCTCAGTAAATCAGGAGTTGGCTGAGTGCAACTGGGGTAGGTCTACCCCCCTGAAATGGCAACGAACAACAGAGAAACTCATGGATTCATGAATTTCAGCCGGGCCAGTGCCATAAACCTACCATGTGGGGATGGTTTGAATCCCACCCATCAAACATGGTGATGACTTGGGGATGATGACATAGGGTGGATCCCACATTAGGCCCATCTTAGCCAGGTGGAGAGTCAGTGCGGAAAGCCATCGATGGTGGAGACTGGCAGTTCCTTGGTACATGGGCCATGTCAACAACAGAAACTTCAGGTCATTAGATGAGGATTTGAGGAGAACTTCAACAACGATGGAGGATGGGCCAACGTTATGAACCACCCCAGCCCGCACATTTGGTCACTTCGAGTTTTCAAGTGTTCTAGGGCAAATCCAAAGTTAGATCCCAGATTGTCCATTAGGAGATCCAACTTCAGATCCTAATTTGTCCCAATCGTCCAGAGGAACACATCAATTTGTCCTAGGGCTTAACCTCCGCGAGTCATTGACGGCCCAATCTCCAATGACATCCACCAAGCCACCAAGCGTAACCACCTGCGCAGAAAATGATGAAATCGGGGCCTCATTTTGCCACGTTTCTGAACATGCAGTGTTTCTTGTATATAATATTTGATCATCTTTTTTATAGACCTTGAATACGTTCCTTGGTATCATGTAAAGATTAACATGTAGAATCTTACACACACACACTGCAAACCATTTCAGCATAATGTTATGATTTCTTTGTTAAGATTTGTAGTGACATTTTGGTCATTCTTCTGTTCTTCTGAATGTTTTTCTCTCTCAGGGTGGTTCCAAAAATATCTCCATAGATGCCCAGAGATCTCCGGAGATCTATGTAGACAGACTGGAGATCCCCGGTGATTCCTGGAGAGTAAAAAAGAAATAGAACCAATACTAAATGTAGTACATAGCCTGCAGAGGGGGAGTCGTTTTTTTTTTTTTTTTTCGAACCCCCCTTAATATATATATATGATATATATATATGATACATGTATTAATATGTTTTTTTTTCTTTTGGGCTCCTCCCTCCTCCAAAGCTCCAAATTCTTAGGGTGATTCCTAACATCTCCATAGATCCCTAGAGATCCCCAAGGAGATCCCCAGAAAGAATACCAAAAGAATACCAAAAGTAGCCCTACTATACTGTTCCATATGTATATAATATAATATATATATATATATGTATATGTATATGTATATATATATATATATATTTATGTATATATTTATGTATATGTATATGTATATATATATATATACACGCACACTTTACATAATCAAAATCTATATGGAGGACTTGGATCATAACTCTATCCCGACTGTACCGTTCTATATGCACTTTACAGAATCAACATCTGTATGGAGGATTGGGGTCATAACTCCAGCTCTACTATCTTGTTCTATATGGATTTTATAGAATCAATTGCAATAAGAACTAAATAGCAGCAAATAGTTGAAGAGTACTGTAGCAGAAACAAAGCAAATCAAATGAAATACAAAAGACACATAAAAACATAAGACTATCAACATAAACAACATCAACTATAAAAAAACATGCCTATTTTACGTGGAAATTTGGGCCTCCTATTTCGTCATGCTCTCAACGATGGTTGGCAGTGTTCAACAGAAATTCATGAGGCTGAGGCTGAAATAATCAGGAGCATCATCATTTCTCCCCAGACATCATCATTTCATTGGTTTTCCCCCCAGCAATCCACCAAGAAATTGCTATGCTTGATCCCAAGGCGGTGCACCTTATTTATATGGCCATAGCCACCAAATAGCCATGTTATTTTACCCTCTGGTAAACTAACATAACTATGGAAAATCACCATTTTTAATGGGAAAATCCACTATAAATGGTCATTTTCAATAGCTATTTTGACATAACCAGAGGGTAAACCCTATGAAATCCCATGAGATCATCCCAAGGTGCACCCCACAAGCATCACATTTCTCAGAAATCCCATCCCCACCAGCCTGGTGCTGGCAGGTTACCGCTGGCCAAGTCCATTGAGCCCGAATGGTCTTGGATCTCGGCCAGGGACGCCCGCCTAGAGGCGGCGGAACGCATCATCCACAACCACGAGGAACCGGGGGATGGGAATGGACCGGAAAACATCGGCAGATTTTTCGATTTTTTTCGGATTTGCATAAGTTGTTACAGGTGTTTTGTAATATTTGTATTTGTTGTACTTGTTGCAATTTTTTGCTGCAATTGTTGAGTAGGCGTAGGCGTAAGTTGTTGTTTACAATGGTATTTACACCTGTATTTACATTTGCAGCAGCAGCAGCAGCAGCAGCAGAGCAGCAGCAGCAGTAGTCGTCGCACCCTAACAAAACTTTAAGCCACCCCCACATAGACCCTGAACCAATCCTAAATATCCCTAAATGAACCTTAAACTAATAACCAGTTCTAATCAAACAACTTTAGCAATTATTCTGGTAGTTGAACTATATTTATGCATCAGCTATCCATAGTGTACACATATATCCAAAAATAAACAACCATGTCCAATTGAACAAATAGAAACGGCAGTTTCTTAAGTCATGCGGGATCCCCAAGTCTCCATATGATCGTTTTTTCATACTAAAGTCAGTCATCCATGACTTTGATATACTTTGATGGCTTTCAAACCTAAACAATGATCTAATTTTGGATGATTTGGAAAGGTAGCCCCACTTCGGAAAGCTCCATATGAACCATTCTCAATCCATCTTAATCCACGATTCACCGTTATTTAATCATTACTAACCACCATTAGAACCATGATTCATCCACTATTAACCACTAGTTCTAGTGGTTAATAGTATCCCTATTGGTTAATATTACTAACCATGTTGGTTAAAAATTCACTATTACTACTAACCACTATGCATATCACCATCATTAATTACTATTAACATCTGGTTATGACTAACAGTTCGCCATGGAAAGATCCACCATTTTAAAGTTCGGGAAGCCATCTATTTCGATTAGGGCCATCTATTTTCCATAGCTGTGTTAGTCATGTTAGTCATAACCAGGTAAGCCATCTATAAATGGGCCATTTCCCATGGCTATGTTAGTCATAACCAGAGGGTAATTAACCACTAGTAATTTAACATAGCTATGGAAAATCACCATTTTGAATGGGAAAATCAACTATCAATGGGCCATTTTCAATAGCAAACTGTTAGTTTACCGGAGGGTAACCACTAGTATCCCATATCTACCGATGATCCCTTGGATGACCTATCGCTGATATTCGCCCTAGGCCGTGGCACGCTTCGCGGCGCGCGCCAAGAGTGGTCCAGGCTTTCCACCCGCCTGGGCGGAATTGGCAGATCCCAATGTGCCGAGATTCCGAGAGCAGTTGGTGGGGGGCCCCTTGGTAAACTTCCACATAACTCACAGAAAACTAACATTTTTCTATGGAAAATCACAATTTTTAATGGGAAAATTCACTATTTCTATGGCCATTTTCAATAGCTATTTTGACATAACCAGAGGGTAACTCACATAACTATGGACAAAAACCTACCATTTTTAGTATTTTCTAGCTCGGTTTTTATCAACTATAAATCGACTGGGCCATTTGAAAAATAGCAAACTGTCAACGTTTACCAGAGGGTAAAGATCCCATGATTTTGTTTGGCTTTCTACCATCCTATAAAAACTAGCGCAGGATTTTGCAACCATCCACAGTATTTCAGGACACTAAGATAGAAGTTTTTTTTTTTTTTCCGACGATTTAATAGGCCATCTTCTTAGTGTCTTGAAATCTACTATAATTAATCCATACAGTTCTTTTGGAGAATGGGTGAGTTTCATGGCTTATACGGTTATATATAATCGCCACCCCTTTAAGGCAACTTTTTAGGGGAACCATACCAAAATGTAAGCTACATTTTTTGGGACCTCCCTTAAATGTAAAATTGGTTGCTGAACGTCCCCCAGGTGCCGTTTTTGTGGGGAGGGTCCTCAAAATACCTTCAAAATGTAAGCTTACATTTTCAAGGGCCCCCTCAAAAACATCTTGAAAAATGTAGCTTACATTTTGGGTACGTCCCCCCTCCTTAGAACTGTGGTGATTATATATCAATATATACGTCCTACTATGTTAATCACTGGGATATATAATCATCAATCCATGGGAATTTCAACAAACAAAATGGACATTTTACAAAAAAAAAGGTATTTAGCCGGTGAATTTTAATTGTAGGGAGGTTCCTGAATTCGGACGCCCCAAGTTCTCATGCAAGCTATTGGTCATTTTTGGTGAAGAGAAACAATGGTGATAAGGGGTGCCTTAATTTTGAGAAACACCCATGTTGGTAAGTTGAATGTTCAACATATTTTGGTACGGTTCAAGATTCTCTTATCGCCCCCGAAATCATGATAACTGTTTTTATAAATGTCTTAACTTCATTGAGTTTTACGGAGTTCTTTTTTTCTCGAGTACACCCCCAATTTTGGCAGGCCAATTTTGGCAGGCCAATGCTCAACGAATATCGTTGGTCATGACCCAGTTGCAGTGACCCCCAAAATGGAGGGTAAACATTCAAATCAGAGGATCGATTTTGGGTTCCAGGTATAGAATACATATATATATAACAACGTATGTATATAAAACAAATATATATATGTATATATGTATAAATCTATTATACAGGATGATGCCAGAATTTGGCTAGACCGCGTTTGGCCAAAGCTGCACCGACCCAGGCCCAAGCTGCCGAGAAGTGGGTTCCCATCATGGATGTGTGCCTATACCATTGGGTGATCTTGTGGTGGGCATGACCAAAAGATGTCCGTGCGATTTTTGGGCTTTGAAACATCAACTTACCATACAATCCACTGAATGGGTAAGTACAAATCATGGCCCCAAACTCAAATTGTGACTGGACTCTTTCACCTCATTGAAATTGTAGATTTGCAGCTGATTCTACCTCCTACAACATCCACCCTTAGAAAACCCAATTTGTGTTCCAATGGATTTTCGGCCCTGTGGGCTGGTAGAACGGCACTTATGCAAGTTCATCTCGAAGAGACGTGGCTGGACTGGGTGCGAGGAAATCATTTTTAACGTCAATCAAGGTCCTCTGTGGTTATGAACCCACAACTTACAAGAATTTCCTTCTTCAAGTGATCCTCACCAACTGACATTCTATCTGACGTATATTTTGACATTCTATCTCGCATTCTTTCTGGCATTCTATCTGACATATATTCCGACATTCTATTTGGCATTCTATCTGGCATTCTATCTGGCGTTTTATCTGACATTTTATCTGGCAGATATTCTGGCATTCTATCTGGCATCTAGCATCTAGTCCGACATTCTATCTGGCATATGTTCGGGTCCATGCGTGCCCCACTGCATCCGCAGCTCGCGAGAATGCTCGGGTCCAGCGTGCCCCAACTCAGCAGGATCTATCAATGAGCTTCTGGCACGTGCTGAGCTCCGGGTCTATTGGTGCCCACAGTCACAATCAACTGGCAGAAGGAGAAGGAGGAGGAGGAGGAGGAGAAGGAGTGGCACCTTTGTTAAAATCTAGAGACCCTCACTTGGCAGGTTGGGAAATAGTAATTTCTCATGTCAGCCTCCAGCATGCATTTCTCCTTGCTTCAATCCCGTATAATATATACACATATACGCGTGTCTATCCATCTATGTATATATGTATACTATATATATATATATATCAAAAAAAATGCATATCTGCATACGCATCTAATCAATATGTCTGTCTGTCTGTCTGTCTCTCTATCTATCTATTCATTCTATTCCATTCTATTCTAACTCTAATTCTAATTCCAATTCGAATTCTATTCTGTTCCTTTCTATTCTATGCTATTCCATTCCATTCGATTGTATTCCATTCTATTCTCTTCTGTTCTGTTCCGTTCCGTTCTGTTCTATTCTCTTCTCTTCTCTTTTGTTCTGTTCTGTTCTGTTCTATTCTATTCTATCTATTGGATCTATTCCATTTGTTCTATATATATGCTATCTATTCTATCTAATCTATCTTATCTACCTGATCTATCTTATTCTTGTCTATCTTGTCTATCTTGTCTACCTTTTCTTCCTTACCTACCTAATCCATCAAACCTACCTAATTTATCCAATCTATCTAATCTACCTAATCTATCTAGTCTATCGACTCTACCTATCTACTTATCTATACTTATCTACCTATCTACCTATCTACATATCTATCTATCTCCTTATCTACCTATCTGCCTGTCTACATATCTACATATCTACCTATCTACCTAGCTATCTATAAATCAAATTAATCTAATCTAATCTAATCTAATGTATTTGTATACACATATATACATATAATTGATTACATCATTCCAGGGATATGATATGACCTTCGTATGCTGAAACTATCCTCCGTTTGTACATGGAAGTGGTGGGGGCTTTTCCTTAAGATGTTCAGACGCACCCGAAATCGGTGTCTTTGAAGTTGGAGATCCCTGCGCCCACTCCCAGTGCTCTCCAGTTTCCTGCGCCATGCGGTGAACCTGCTGATGGCCGGCGATGCAGCCGCCGCGGATCGTCGCCCGGCGCTACCTGGGAATCTTCCAAGAGTCAAGATCGATGCCTAGCCACGGCTTCCCACTGGGGCTGAGTGTCCACCAATTCCGCCCCTTTTTTTGGAATTGTTGACCGGTCAAGTGGATTTCAGGTAGCCCCCAAGAACTGGGTTTGGAAGATGATTATACTATGCACTCAAGATGGCCATGTTGGGTTTCCGCGTTGAATTTTGGGTGTGTATTAACTAACAACACAACCCGCATCTATTGTCCCCAGTCAAAAACACAAATGTCCCACTGGTTTGACCCTGACGGCCCTTGATGGTTGCAGCTTAGTCACTTAAATGGTTTATTTAAGTTGCCAATGGTCAGTAGACACCAATTCATCCTATACATCCCTGATACACTGCAAAGACATTTGTTTACATTTGTTTACACTAGCACAAATCACCACAGCAACACGGAAGCATGTTTTTTTTTTCCATATGGTTCCGTGGCTGAAATATCCCCATTGATCCCAACCCCCTCAATCCCCTAGTATGGAATACCCTCCAAGCGAAATAGTGGTTGAGTATCGGATCTTGGAGGATGGGTTTTTATGCATTTTATTCCCCATGAAAAAATGGCATGATTGGCTGACTATACCATATATCTCACAATTTTTCCATCATTGAATCTTGATGGCACCATTTTCCATTTTCCACTGGCTATGATGGGTTCTCAGGGCATTTTCTCGCCCCAAAAGGCGACGAAAGCACCGTGGAGCGCGCTGCAGCCTGGGCTGCGGCAGAGGAGTCCCTGAAGTCGCTGAAGCGCGAAGATCGTGACTCAGCGCCGCATAAGCGCGCTGTCATGTGGCCCTGGGAGTTTAACGATCAAACATGGAGGGTTCAAAACGGGGTGCCTTAGGGTAAAGATGGGAAACCTTAGGACAATGATTTGCAACTGGTGGGTTTCCACATCTATCTTAGTTTACAGGAGGGCAAAGCGCGATGAAGGGTAGCTTAGCAGGTTAATCTTTGCTATCAGTGGAGATATATGACGAAGCGGCTTTGAAAAATATCGGGTATCTAAGGTTGGCCATGGTAAGTAGAAGCATAGCATGTGATAAGACCATAAATAGACTTCAATTGTGGTGGCTTTTCAGTTTTGGGTTTACCTCATTAAGTATTATATATGTAAATTTAATGTGCATATTGTATATTTGTATTTACATGCATATGTATATATATATATATATGTATATGGCTTTGGCTCAAAACCTATGAGTTTCCCATGTGAACAGGGGTATGAACATGCACAACTACCAGCTATTTTAATCTTCACCAGGGGTAGAGGGCCTTGGGGTGAAATCCCCATGACGTGAGGTGAGGATTTGGCCGAATGCTTGAGATATTTGCAGCAGAGAGTAGGCGGGGAAGGGGTTTTGTTGTGTGCATATATTGTTTTTATGATATTCATAGTATTCACTATATTCATGATACTCATTAGTTATTATTTATTTTGTTGATATTATTTATATTGTTGTTTACATATTATATATTATATATTATATATATATATATTTAACATTATTTATAGTAGTTATATTATTTATATTATGTTTTTGAATATTATTTATATTGTTTTCATGGTATTCATTATTGTATTTTTTATTCATTCTATTCATTATAGATATATTTAACTATATATTCATGATATTCTTTACATTCATTATATTCATTCTATGCACGTATCATTTATATCTTGCTAGACATTTGTTATATATACCCTCTGGTTATTTAACATGGCTATGGAAAATGGCCCATAGAAATAGATGGTTTACCTATTAAAAATGATGATTTTCCATGGCTATGTTAGTCACAACCAGAGGTTAATAGTAATAAATGATGGTGACTTTAATAGTGGTTAGTAGTAATGGTGAATTATTAACCAACATGGTTAGTAATATTAACCAATAGGGATACTATTAACCATATATAAAATGCACACACACAGACACAGTTCCAGTCCAGTCGGCTTCATCGGCAGTCCCCAGAGGTGTGCCACGGGACATGTCGCTGAACGCTGCGCGGCGTCTGCGGGCGGAGCTGGGCAAACTGGCCACCTGAGGCCGAGGCATTTTTTCATGGATTCACCATGGGATGTTTTTTGTTTCTCCCTTTAGTGGGATATAATCTATAAATGAAATGGGATTTAGTGGGATTATATTCTATAATATAGATTTAGTGGGATTTATATAATCTTTAGTGGGATTTAATCATCGAAAATGGATATAATCATCCCATAATCATCAACATATATGCATCAAAGTGGGATATGATGGATTTTTAATGATTAAATCCCCTATAAATGAAACATCATATGGGATTTATTCATGAAAAAATGTAATACATGTGTATATATATATATACATGTATGGGATACAATTGACAAAGGGATATATAACATAAGCAACTAATCATCTTAATAGGGTATTGGAATTCGGAGAAAGCCTATTTTCAGAGTGACCCATATTTTGGAGGATCATCATATAGGACACTTAGTGGGACAATACTTGGGATATAGTTAGGATACATGTAATTAGAACACTTAGTGAACTTTTCACTTGACATGTTTGTTTGTCAGAAATAGTTGGGATAAGACGACTGTTTTATTCATAATTTTGATGTGGCGGTTTCTTGAAACAGGCAACCCAAAAAAGTTGGGTTGCTTGTTTCAAGAACCCCCCGGATTCATGTATACAATTGTATACACATGTAAGTAAAGGTAAAATAACACATACATAAATGAATCAATAATCCCCAAATACAGTATAGTGATAGTTTTACTTACTTATTTACTTATTTGCTCTTCACTTTATCTTTGTATATATATATATTTTTCTTTTAGAACCATATTTGCTTTTCAAGTGCGTATGATGTAGTGATCTGACATATGCCTTGCAAGGATTCAACACGAGAAATATGAATTTCATCACGTATATAATCGTATATATACATATATATCACATTTTGTTTTCTTTTTTGTGGGAGAATAAGCACATCAATTCACAAACGGGATGGGGTGGAACTGAAGACTCATCACCTTCCATGGCTGGCAGATTCGGTCGGCAGGTGTTGAGAGGATGAGCCTGGTGCTGCCAGAATTTACCGTCGGAATTTTCCCGCACTTGCGGCTGTTTTCAAGTGGCCACGCCTTGTGGAAACTGTGGAAACTGTTGAAAAACAATTGAAGGCGCAACAGGGTGTTGCTTCCAGGATTCTAAGAACATCATATTGGTGGCATTCGTCAAAACAGATAATCTGGGGTGCTTCCGAGACCTTTCACAGTCTTCCAAAGCCAGCGGCATAGACTCACTGCCTGGACGAAAAGAACCCAATGGAGCATTTTGAGTGGAGATGATGCAAACGACCTCCCCATGATGTCACGAGGTACACGCTAGTTCGCAATAAGGTTTTTCTCGCCATTTCAAGTGGCCTAAAAATTATTTCAGGTTGGTGAATTAGTGTTTTTTTCCTGTTTTTTCTTTTTGTTCTTTTACTTTCTCAATCTTTAGCTATTGAACATTGCCATAGAAATAGTGGATTTACCCATTAAAAATAGTGGATTTTCCATAGAAAAATGTGACAGTTTACCTTTTGTTTATTTGTTGGCCGTCCCAAGCCTTCCCAAATTCAGAACGACTTGGTGAGGTCGGCCAGCGTGCCCGGATATGAGGCTGTCGTGGGACGCGCCTTGGAGGTGAGAGATTTCTATCACATGTGGGCAGTGGTATACCCTCTGGTAATGGCTGACATAGCTATTGAAAATGGCCATTTATAGTGAGTTTTCCCATTAAAAATGGCCATTTTCAATAGTTATGTTATATCACTAGTTTTAATGGGAAAATCCACTATAAATGGCCATTTTCAATAGCTATGTTAAATTACCAGAGGGTATCTGATATATGGAACATCCCCAGTTAGGTAAATGGCCAATGGCTTATGAGTGGGTGAACATGTTATGTTTTTTAAACTTTCAAACTGGGGAAAACAGGTTACTAGCAATTTTGCAGGTCATCTGCCTATGGATCCAGCCGCAGTTTCTTAGGACAGACTGGGGTATGATTAGGCGGTTAAGTACCTTTGGAGGTATTTGGATCCATAGGGATTGGGTATATTAAGTACTATTTTTCATTGGTCAAGAACGGGGATATCTTAAGTAGTACTTGACCAATGACTGGTCAACCGGTGCCCTGAAGCCACCAGTGGGCCACCAATTGCTAAATGTCCAGCCCATAACCCAGGTCAAAGAGCCTACATCTTGTAATCTCAGAATTGAATGCTCTGGGTTTGGTTGAATTCTTCCCTCCAGCTTCAACCAGCTTAACAACAACTTTTTATTGAACCTGTGATCAAATCGTCTAGACTTCTGCAACCATTTGAACCATTTCATGATTTTTGATCCTTTTCAAGTCTATTGAACCACTGTAGATGTTGATTTCTTAGCAATTCTGCTGCTTCTGGGACGCCAGGTGGAAGTCGAGGGCTTCAACGAAGAAGGTCGTGCAGTGAGCTTCGACGCCAAGGGCTGGCAGGTGGGATTCGGCAGGGGACCTTCCATCGAGGGACGGCGATCCCTCTGAGCTATATATGATATGTAACCATCATTAACCATCATTAACCATCATTAACCATCATTAACCATCATTAACCATCATTAACCATCATTAACCATCATTAACCATCATTAACCATCATTAACCATCATGTAACAATCATGTAACCCTCCATTAACCATCATTAACCATCATGTAACCCTCCATTAACCATCATAAACCATTGTTTGGTTGGTGCTTTCAAACATGAATGGATTATTTTCCATTTCATATATGGGATGTCATCCAGACCCCATTGACGAACTCATATTTTTCAAGATGGTTAATATATACACCAACCAGTATATATATATATATATACATACACGGATTCATTCATGTTGCTTATGATGTTTTACACATATATATATATATACACACATGCACACATGCGCAACTATATAATATGATATCATATGTTCCAGGGACCGGCAAAAACACAACCTCCACCATCTGCTCAGCGCCTCCAGGCTCGACAACTGCAGCACACCGCGGATATGTTGGAAGGTGTTCTCTACGTGGATCGTCTGGCACCTGGTGCGGGGCGGAGATCCAAAAAAGCTGGGGACTTCAAAATCGAGTTTTTGGAGTCCAAAACTGCCGAATTTGCGGAGAACATCAGAAAAATCACTGGTTTACGGATTTTTCATTTTTGTTCCCACTTGACATGGGGCTACTTTGGGTACATCCGCATTGATAAATGCATGGAACTTGAACTTCTGATTCGTTTGCAATTGTTTGTAACCTTGCATATTACTCAATATGTTTAGTCCATTCTTACCAGCAAGGTATGGAGACCAGGTCCTTCCGAAGAGACACGGTGGAGGCGTGACCACAACGTTGAGGGAACGACGAGATGGAGAATCTTCCCTGGTAAAAAAGGGTACTGCCGTGGAACTAGGTGGAACTCAAGGATTCATCAAAGTGGTTGAGGGGCTCATGACTTGGTGCTGGATGCTTGGATCCCAAAGTTCTTTTTTCGTTTCCGATGTGGTGAATGATTCTGAGTCAGGCTGTATCCCGGGTATCCTCACAATTTTTCAACCAGGTCATGTGAGTCATGTGCAGGTATTGTAACCTACTCACCTAGCTATTGTAATACAAAGCTCAGGAGCTTGCCGCCCAGCGACGCCAGGAAGATCTGCCAGAAGGGGTGCCTTACGGTGTCAAAGCCAAGGTGCAACGGGGCGGGGACTTGGATTGAGCAAACAGACATGGGGATTTAGCCTTTGGTTATTTAACATAGCCATGGTATAGATGGCCCATAGAAATAGATGGTTTACCTATTATAAATGGTGGATCTTTCCATGTCGAACTGTTAGTCATAACCAGATGGTAAATTTTTATAATAGCAAGGGCCATTTTTTGCAACTGGGGATCAGCCATTTTTTGGGTGAGTAGTTTCAAAAAGGGGTTTTTCTTTTTTCTCCAGCAAAATGGGATGGTCCCTGACCATACAGCACCTGAGATTGCAATAACTTGGACAACTTGGACCCCTCAAATCGACCAAAATCGGTGGGTTATTTCAGTCGGGACACCCCGAGTTTTTGACATACCAAGCCAGACTTTGAAGATTGATCATGTCTCACTGCGAAGGACCAGACTGTGGGGGATGAGTTGACTTCCTGTCCAAAATGCTGGTTGGATGAGAGTTAGACTGCTGAGCTGTGTTCGAACCTTTTGATGTTCCAATGGTCAAAGTGGGTCAACACTCGAAACCTTCGGAAGCTATCCACCCTTGAGATGGCAGATGTTTGAAAGTGTTGGTTTGAGGGCACTTTGGACCCACTGATCTTTTTATGGTAAACAAATCATGGGGCTTCCAGTCAAAACGCCTGAAACTTCAAGCAATCCATTTGAAGGTTGCTTGTTTTCCTCTGAGATATCTGAGATCATGACTAATCCGACCGCTGTCGCTCAAAGTCCATTGATGAACCCCGAGTTTCGCCAGTTTCCCCGTGAGGCACGAGCCGCAAGCCATCCACTCAGCTGGGAATCGGAGAAGCCGATGGTTCTATGGTGATGCTAATGACTTGTATTGTAATGTGGTTAAAACAATAGTAAACTACCCATTTAGGAATGGTTTATAACACCTAGTTATGGTGATTTGGGGGATGGGTTACTATAGTATACTATGTGTATCTACTGTACCTGTAATATATTTGTTATCAGTCTTACAATTCTTGTCATTACTATCATTATTTGCCATTACTGTTACTGTCATTATCATGAATATTCTTTAGTATAAGTTATATTACTTAAAATATACTATATAACTATCTATATTGTTGAGATAATTGAAATTATTTATATATATATTACTGTATTGATGTTGTTGATACTCTAGAAATAGTTTCAACAGAATTCTTCAGCCGAGGGTTGAGCCGGATGGCCCAGGCAAGCGCAAGCGTCGCGCCTAGGTCTGGGGATTTTCCCCGAAACGCGGGGAGGAAAAGTCCCCGTTTCTAGGGGGTCTTGGATATCCACTACCCTCTGGTTATGACTAACATAGCCATGGTATAGATGGCCCTAATCGAAATAGATGGTTTACCGTTCTTAAAAATGGTGGATCTTTCCATGGCTATGCTAGTCAGAACCAAATGGTAGTTTTGGAGAACATAGGAAAGTTAATCTGGATGACCATACGCCAAAAAATCCATATGAATCCCAACATGACAATGGCTCACATGATGTGTGTTGATGTGGAGTTACCTCAGAGAATATGACTATCCAATGAAGTAGCGACTTTTGAGAACAGCAGGGCGTGATATGGCATGATATGGCATGATATGGCGTGATATCCAATCACGTTCAAAAAACACCATCTGATTATTTCAAACAAAAAGTAGTAAATTCTTCCAGCGAACATCTAAGACGTTCCCAGCTCTGCCCGCAGGCGTCGTCCCAAACGACCCTGGAGCCCGAAAGAAAGTGCGCCGCAAACGAAAGCAGACGATCCCTCACCCGAGATGTCGTGGAGTATCCCACTTTTGAGCCCCATGTGATTCTAGCAGTGCGAGAGGATTTATGGGTAATCAGACCAACTGATTTGGTAGTTGTTTTGATATTCTATTTTTGGCCATGAAAGGGTATAGGGTGTATATATATATATTATTATACTAGCTGCTAGTGAGCTAAACAAACACAATTATACACAGCATCAGTGGACGCCATGATAAATCGGGAGCAAAGAACTTGGGTGGATTCGGGCGTAACACACTGGGTGGATGAGGGGGCCATCTTTCTGAGAAACAAGCCACAGAATTCCCTTCCGATGTACGATGGAACCAAGCTCCGCTGCTATTTGGAACCGGGAACATGGGCACAAATAAAGAGCCAAAGTGTGGTGTTTCCATGATGTATTTCCATGATGTATCATCTGTGATGGAGAGCAGCCAAGTATAACGCATTCCATATGCCAGATATTTTTTGGGTAAATTATTCATATTTATTCTAAAATAACAGGCAAACATCTCAAGAAATGTTCCAAACTGGTTGAGATCCTCATCTCAATCCAAAGGTCAGCCTCTCAGATGTCAAACCTTGTATGGCCAACACACAAATGGTTTCAAGTCCAAAGAACTTCCCCAACTTTGACGCTGGGCGGCCACATTTTTCCGCCATGGCGGTGGAAAAGGAGGAGATAGAGGTCCAGCCCTGGTGAACCAAACTCCTCTCGCAATAGAAATAGACACGGACATAGGGATTTGATGGGATATACATGGGGATAGAATGGGATATATATAAATATATATATATATATATATTACACATATATATATATAGCCAACTGTCTCCAGTTTGGGTGTATCTACTAAATGGGTTCTATACCTATCCATTTTTGGCCATCAAATAGTAGGGAAAAAATGGGAAAATGATGACTGACTACCCAATGTCAGATTTCTCTACATATGTGACATATGTGATAGGGAACCTCGGAATCAGCTTTCCCGAGCAGTTGCTTGGAGGGGTATCTATCCTGGAAAATCAGGATCCCGATTTACCAACAGTATCACATCATCATTCAAGCTTAATCCTTTGATCAGATTCTACCTCATGTCTAAATACCGCAAAGCAACACTTTCAAGCTCGCACCTCATGTGCTTGGTTTCATGAGCCTAGATAAGTTGCTGGATTCGGTGGCCTCGGGATGGCTATTAAAAAGCTGTCCAACATCCTTGGTGCCTACTGTCAAACATGTTGACTCATACCCATCTGATCACCAGCAAAATCTAGTTCAAACATGTCCACCAACATGACTATGACGGTCATAGGATATCCTCATCTTGACATCATCAGAGATTTAGAAAACACATCAGATCCAGACTTTTCTGCTCGGTGATCAATCGTGGCACTGGAAAAAAAACCCACCAATTTATAGATGATTTTCCAATTACCCTCTGGTAAAACTAACGTAACTACGGAAAATCACCATTTTTAATGGGTAATTCCACTATAAATGGCCATTTTCAATAGCAAACTGTTAGTTTACCAGAGGGTAACAGCTCCATTTCAAGGGAATTTCCCAGCCACGTTTGACCGTTTGACTACCAGAGTGTAACCCATTTAACCACCATCAAGTCCCACAAAAAACAACGATTTCCACGGCCGTTTGCACACGACCCATGCCGCAGTTGCAGCTGGATCTGGAGGATGACGAGGTGCACTCAGAAACACATCATGACCCATGCCCTTAACATCCACAGATTGTGTACAGCAATTTCCTTGAGTTCAAAATTATATACTATGGGGGTACATGGTGCGGGAGTCCCTTTGGCATCACTTTTCAAGCCCCCAGTTTTGGGCCCCCACCGGCCATGTTTTGTCACACTATCTTCCAGTTGTGCAGTTTGAGAAAATTGGC
>Ga0126342_10006086_pt1 | contig 21310 bp, 15 predicted proteins | sample Cyp1metagenome_FD_92528 | JGI IMG/M metagenome (GOLD analysis project Ga0126342, IMG submission 92528) | Coral microbial communities from Lord Howe Island, Old Settlement Bay, Australia - Cyphastrea 1 metagenome | ecosystem: Host-associated > Invertebrates > Cnidaria > Coral ...
CAAAAAAAAATCGTCAAAATTTCGTCAAACAATTCGTTCAAATTTCGTCAAACTTGAGTTGAAGTAACGAAATCTTTGACGAAATTTCAACGAAATTCTCACGATCATTTTTTGTGGCAAAAGTTGTGGCAAAATGGATTGCCACAAGGATTGCCACGAAATCTTCAAAAAATACTTTAGCGAACTCGCAACGACCGACTGACGTTATACCATTCCTATTGCAAATCATGAGCAGCACCAACACAATGTATGTATGTATGTATGTAATGTAATGTAATGTAATGTAATGTAATGTAATGTAATGTAATGTATGTATGTATGTATGTATGCTGTTGTTACCCAGTACTAATTCCTGATTCATGCGCATTCTAGAAAACAAGTAAGTTAATCATGACTATTGTTGATAAACTCAACCTTTTAATATATATATATACACATACGTATTTGTATAATTCTAGTTATATGTATAGTATAGTCAGTTATAAACCTATATATATATATATACATATGATGTGATACACCACACATCTACCCCGTTTTGTTCTCTGCCTGGCCCGTTGCTGGTGTCAGGCCGGAACGCGCCCGCCGGCCTTTGACGGAGATCTTGCAGGGCTTGGGCTACGTGGTGGATCGGATCTTTTCCCACACCGCCATGCTGGGCAGTGTTCGAACAGCCCAACGCCTCAGCGGGCGCGGGGAATGGGGGATGGATCAACTAGAGCGGTTTGAGTCCGTTGAACATGGATCCAGGAGGTGAAAAGGTAAAGAACGTATTTTCAGAGAATGTCAGCTTTTATGTTGGGATCTGATAGGATAAAGAATCCTCGAGTTTCAACCAGTTCCAAGCGACCTGCAGAGTTGTCAGTCGGCTAGAGGAGGGCCCTCCTGAAATGCCAAAATGTTATAAGGCCAGATTAAGACTGCCAGACCCTCAAAATGATGGCATCAAATCGTGCCAGACTCTGTGGCGCTGAGGTAGATACCCATGGGTTTATTGCCCACAACGACCAGGACATGCCACAAATTCAGATTGCTGGCCATGTTCTCGTACGTATGTGTGTTTGGAGGTATCTGTCCTAATTTTTTGGGGTACCACCACCATTTAAAGAAACCCTTTACTGGTTGGTGGTTTGGAACATTTTTTCTTTTTCCATATACTGGGAATTTCATTATCCCAACTGACTTTCATATTTTTCAGAGGGCCGGGTAGGTCAACCACCAACCAGGTTTCAAAGACATCATTTTCAGTCACATCCACATCACGGTTTCCTGGCTTCATCACAAAACGCGGAGGTGCTAACCCGAGTGCTCGCATGGTCTAAATAGAGTGCGGACTTTCAGAATGCGACTGGAAATAATTACGGACTGGAAGAGGCTTAATCAAGTAACGAGGTCGATATGTGTTTTGTTTAACTTTATAACTGGTAGTACTGGTGGCATTTTCTGGCAGCTGACTTTGAATAGGCAGTGTGAATCAACAGCATGACATCAAGACACCAAGGAAGGCATTTGATCTTGCAACATATAGCAGTGTTGCCATGCATATCGGGACTATAACTTGTAGGTAGAGGATGATTTAGGTCAGTTGCCCGTATTTGTTAATATGGGTGTGTCTGACAATGTGGTATATTCTCAAATGGCCCTGTTTAATTGGGAAACATGCTGATCAACCATTGGATTTGAAAAAAATAAGGGACACCCTATGACACCGACCAACCCATATGGCACTTTGCAGCGCAAGGACATTGTCATCTCTTACAGAGGAACTACTGGAATTGTGGAGTGGCTCACGGACCGGCGGTTCCGGCGGAAGCCAGTCACTTCGATGTAGAAAAAAACGCATCCCGATATGAAAATCGTGAACCACATGGGTGTTTCTTAACGGGACCTCAAAATCCATGGTATTCAGAATGTAATGCTGAAAAGGAGAAGCCGTGGTTTTTTGCGCCTCAATTTTGAGAAACAGCAATATATGTGAGGGATCTATCTTGTCTAATGCTGCCAGTCTAAGGGATAGATGATGCAGGTCAATACACTGGTATAGCCGGGACACGAATTGTTCGATAGTCGGGTTTGAGGGGTCTTGCGGGTATATGTCCCAAAATTAAAATATCCAAAAGGGCCCATTGCTTGTTGGTTAGGAAACATGATTGCTGGCCAAAAATAGCTGGAAATCTTGCAGGTGTTCCCGCGTTTTTGGTACTAAACTACCATTACACCTTAATTAATTATATCCATGTATATAATTACCAAAACAAAAACAAAACATGTACTAATGATTACTAGTGTAATCTGATCATAGTATATATGTTATATCCACATATACAGCATATACATAACCCAGAAAATGGTGTGGTATTCCCCTGAAAATGTGGGGCGACGTCTGCAGGACCTGGTTGCGAGCCCGATCCCGTTCCAACCACATCTTGGCTCCGAAAAGCACATGACCAGCTGCCTGCCAGGCGGGGGAAAGGTCCCGAGACTGCCAGGATTCCAGGATGGCCATGGTTTTTTTGCCAGGTCGCCATCCGCAAGCCCAAGCACATCAAGGATTCTACGATGCCTTTCTGGTGCGAATCCGACTCGCTGTTTCGGCTTGTTGCAGAAGTCAGGGGATGTTGTAGATGTTGATGATGTTCGACTTCAGATGTTGAATGTTCTTTATTTTCTAATGAGTTTGACATGAATGAACAGGGCAAGACAAGCGTTGCGGGCTCAATCCGCATGATCAGGATAATATGCAAGATTATGCAATGTTGTTTGCATAATACAGATGATTAGTTTGAAAATATGGTGCCCTTAAGTAATTTAGTTATCATTATTCAGGGGTATATTCCATTTTCAAACGCAGCCACATACGTATATATACATATATATATATATACATATTTAGATAGATAAATATTCAACCCAGAAATTCTAGTGCAGTCAGTCTTGACCTTTTGACCCACCCAAAGACAAAAACACCACCTGCCTGTTAGGCCTCAGTGTGCGACATCAACCAAAAGCTTATGCCCCAGCTGGGAACTCAATGCTTAGAGCGGCCTTCTCGAAGCATCCAAAAACGTTGGGAGTAAAACAGGTCACCACGGTTAGATTTAAATTTCAATAGGGATTTACAAGTACCAAAAAACATGAAACATCCCAGTCTGGGATGAATTCTGGGCTTAGCAACATTTGAATTGTTGCCGGATCATAAGCTATTGCATCTCATCATTCGATCCACGTAAAGTGACGATGGACTTAGTTGATTGGTTCAAAGCTGGTTGTTTAATAACCAAACATATACATACAATGTGGGCCCCCCAGTTATAAGTTGGTTTATAAACCCCAGTAACTATGGTTATCCATAAACTATAGTTATATATAGTTATTGGAGTTACGTTCACCAACTTAGCTATCGTTTGGGGGCCCCACTTTGTACATATACCATATACTGTATACCCGATGATGTCTGGGGAGACCAGTTGAAAAATCACCAATTTGCCATGGCACAGAGCGTCGGTGAGGTTGAGGGATTTGTCACGCCCAAAGCGGCTGATGATTGTTGGCAGCTCAGCCAGAGGCGTCGAAGGCGCCGTCAGACATCTCAAATCTTAAGAAAATCTTTAGGGAAAAATGTAAAGTGAATAGAAGCTGACAGCTTTGAAGCGGTCTTTTGGTTGAACATGCATCCAGAATCAGGTCTAGCCTTTTTAGCATCTTTCAGTTTCCTGGATGGGTGACAACTTGGATGGATGAGTTATCCACAACTTACTAAGCAATATTGGGCTTAGCATTTGTTTGCGTAACGGCTTGTACCAATGGTGTTATATTCTCTGCTCAACTCTCTACTCTACTTTTCTCCATATATTATATTACATAAATTATAATATGTATTAATTAATATTACATAAATTATATATATATATATAATATTTGCAGAACTCCACCTACGATGCCCTGGAAGCACATCAAGGTAGAGATTTTTCCGAGGTTGGCCACAGCATTGGTGGGGCCATTGCTATGGGAGCCTTAGGCCGACTCGTTCATGGATTTGAAGCTGAAGATTGATGTGAAGAAACACCTCCACGGGGGACGGGTATTTTACTTATTTCCATGAAAATACTTGCAGTTGAAGTACCGGGATCTAGGATCACATGGTACATGAGAATGGGAAGTTTGCTGAAGCAGGCACAGAGTAGTTTCGGAGTTCAGGGTCCTTGAATTCCAGATATAATAGTATAGTCTCCTGGGGATTATATGCTCAAACTATCTCAATATATGTTTGAAGGGCAATGATGGACGCCTTGCTTAAATATGCCTTCAAATCATCCACATGAAGTGGCCATTGTGGACATATGATTAAGTATCGGCATTGATTCAAAATTATTCAATCTGATTACAGACTTCCAATTATGGTGCCAGCGCTTTTTGGCCTTGTCCAACAAACATCTTCACATTTTTCAGAAGCTGCTCCATTTGCCATGTGGAGGTTATTTGCTGCAAACGTACGACTTCGCATCGTCACCGTTGGGGGGTCCCGGTCCGGTCCGGGATGCTAAAGTTGATTGACTGATGACTCGGAGTGGCATTAGGGTACATCATTGAATTCAGTTTGAAGGCTCATCTAAAACATTCGAAATTTCTATCAAAAGAGGATGGGGTGTTGACAACATTTTGTGAAAATTGCTTTGAAGACAAAGGAAGTACTTTCTAGCTTTGTCTTGGTGATGGCTGATGGATCAGAGGACTGGTATGGTCAGAAATTGCTTGTGGGAATGTCCTTTGATGACTGGGTCCGCAATTTGAATGCAATAGCTTCATCTTGCTTCACGAAGCTACCGAAGCTTGGACTCCGACCATGACAGTGGCGACGACTTCACTTATCGCCTCAACCACTTGTTTGAAGGTGCTGACCCAGTCATTGGCAGCTGGGGGATTTGACCGGTTTGCCGGTTGCATCATCTTGCTTGGTGATGTCAATGGCGATTGCCGTGCCCTTCGTTCTGATGACACAGTTGGAGATTGTGCGGATGAAATTACTAATCCGATTGAAGCGTGATCATGAATAGACATATATACTTAGCATGTTCCTTCGGTACGGTTTGGCGTTCGGAACGCGCGTTTTAAAAACTCGCGTTCCGGAATGCGCGTTCTGAGTGGATCCTTTTTCCAATAATCCAAACTTAATATATTTCATGGGCCTGGACACTGAAACCTTTTTCCCTCCAAAGAAAAAAGGATTTCAAGAGCTCTTATGGGCTCAAACAGGTGGATGAAGCCACCAGAAAGTTGATCTTCCCAACTCCGGATCCTTTTTTTGGCTGAAGCAAAAAAGGTTCTTACCTCTCACAAATTTTATCGTAGTGAGGTCCAAGAAGAAACAAAATTGTAAAACTCTATGTGACACAGCGGATCCATTTTGCAAGGAGCCAAAAAAGGATTGGGAGGCTTCTGGAGCTCAAAACCACTAAAAACCCCTCCTGCGTTCGGAACGCGCGTTCCGGAACACGCGTTTTGCCTTCTGCGTTTTGGCCGTGCTAAGGACATATAAGCATTGACGTTTTCAGTTTCCAATGATATATAATATGATATATATATATTATATATATATATATATTTACACATGTACTTACACATAGTGTTACTTGTTTATTGCTTGTCCCTGCCTGGGATTGTGGTTCCCACTTGGCTCCAAAAATATGATTCAGGGCTGTTGAAACCGCCGGCCTGATTGTCGCGAACAAAGATGCGCATGTCTCTGGCAAAAACATGGAAATACACTTAACAACTGTCTTTTTTTCTGTCCGAAAATTCAATGTATTGAGTACATGGCATAGAGAAATTTATTACCAAATACACCCCATGTGCGACCTGCCAAATTTTCTCAGGCGCTGGAAGCAAACCCATGATCCATACACCAAGGAAGGATCCATTGCCGTTTTTGAGCCATAACCACTATATCCCACTATCAAACATGGATCTAAGATCAAAGTACCCTCTAGTAAACTAACATAGCTATTGAACATGGCCATTGTGATTCTCCAGTTCGCTATGTGAAAGTTTACCAGAGGGTAATCTATATCAGAATAATTGACCATCCAATTAAGTTAGTTGAGGTCTCCAGCAACATGTTTGACCAATGGATCCAGCTCTTGTTCTGTCGCCAGTCTCTTCCTTTTCGGTCTCCTGCGAGGCATCGCATCCTCTTCGTGAGCACCGGGCAACCACGCTTTGGCGATGAGGTCTTTGCAACGACGTTGGACAAGCAACTGGCTTCTCTGAAACGACGCTCGGTGGAAATGCATGGATATCGGCAACTTAGTGCTTGATGGTGCTGAAATACTTGCCAAGATAGATATACTGCACAAGATACAAATATGGTTGTATCATGTTGTGTACATACATATAATTAAATATATATATATATATATATGTAACTAACTATATAATGTATGTTGCTTATGGGCGAAGTACCCTCGTGAATGCTATATAAGCTAAGCCATCTATTCTTATTGAGAAATACGCAAGGTTTGCAACAGCTGTCACTGAAACATAGAATGATCGATTTTTTGCCTTACATTTGAATTGGAGATGCTTTAATAGCCGTATTAGTTACAATGATTTCCAGCAACTTGGAGGCTCCAAACTGTTGAACTCTACCAAAAGGATGATGTATCTGTTTTTTTTACATGTAATTACGAGCTCAAAGTTTGCACATGTCATTGTTGCACAAATTCACCGTATATAGGTATATTAAACATAAGAATTCAAATTAATGTATCGTATACCTTGTTCCTGTATCTAGACATGCATCATGGGTTTCATCTCGTCATACAATCATCACTAATCCATCGGCGGGAAACCTCCAGTATTAGCCTGATTCTTCAGTTGAATCTTATTTTTGAATGGCAAATCGACCATTCCTGATGATTATAACTTTCTAACCCAGTGTTTTGTCGTAGTATATCCCCAGTCTTGTTGATAAAACCCGCCCAATTAAAATTCACTAAATCACTGTTTCCAGTTATCCATTTATCAACAGCTACAGAAATCAGTTTCATTAATTAGTTTAGTTTTTGATGGTAAAACCACCATGTATTAATTCTTTATCGAGTTAATAATAATGTGCATGCCATTCATCCCACGAAAGATCATCAAATCCCATTATATAAGTCTGATTAGATTGCATGAAATCCCCTGCAAATTTCATGCAACTCCCATTGAAATCCCCGGAAAACCTCATAAAATCCTATGAAATTCCGTGGAATCAGATCAAATCCCATAGAATTGTCACTCCTCTTTTCAAAAGGCACTGGAAAGTGCTGCGCCGTGCGCTTGGTGAATGACTGCGATGCGGTGCCCACGGTTCCCCAAAAAAGCCATGGAGGTGGGGCCTCAGCTAGGGGTAGGTTATGGTAGGTTGGTTTATAAGTCCAATAAAATAACCAATATATTAACATAACTATGGCTGAATAGTCTTATTGAATAAGTATAAAATATTATAAAATAGCTAATTAATAACTAATATATTTATAAGTCATAAAAAGTAACTGATTGGTTATTGTGATTGTCAGTACAATAACTAGTTGGTTTATGATATACTAGCTGCTTGGTTTGTGCAATGAGCCATAGCTAAGTTGGTGAACATATAACATCCAATAACTATGCTTTATGATGTGCAAATAACTAACTCCTATGGCACTATGGCACTATGACACTATGCTTTATGATGGGCGAAATAACACGAGTTAAAACCATAGAAACCCTAGGAAAGTCGTGATTTAACCAACAAGTACTCGTAAATGGTGATGAATAGTGGGATTTACAGCTCATTTATGCGAGCCTCACCTTTCCGGCCGCAGGTTAACTAGGCAAGTTGGAGGATTTTTTTTTCTGGATATATGGAGGTTTCCTCAAATGGAAGTACCCCGATAGCTGGATGGTTTATTTCATGGAACATCCTATGAAAAAGGGATGATTTGGGGGTAACCCCATTCTAGGAAGCCCCCATATCTACACGTAGGTAATTTTGACACCATTCATTTCTTCCCTTTCGGTGGATAGGTATTGACGATCATCGGGTATGATATGATTATTTAACAATATTTACAATGTGCCCCCCCCCAGTTATAAGTTGGTTTATAAACCCCAGTAACTATGGTTATAAGTACCATGAACTATACTTATTGGAGTTACAAACCAACTTAGCTATCTAGGGGGCCCCACTTTGTAACATTTTTTTTTAACCAGCCCTGTGTTGTAATTTTGATAAATCAATGGCAATGTGAGGCCCCCAGGATCGGTATTTGTTGGCTATTTACAACGCTGTCTAACTTGGATTTGTTTAGTTTGTGTCTAACGAACTCAAAACTGGTAGGGGGTATACATGAATTGACTGAACTTGTCCAAACAAGGAGAATACCCATGTATATCCATAAATCAATGTATCTATATATTGATTCTTGACCCGTACGTGTGTGGATCAAACCGGTACCCTAGTATACATCAAACTATATAGCTGACGTGTGTGGATGTCAATTCCTATATATATATATGTATATATATATATTTATACACATGGTCATGGTTAAATTATGCATGATATCGACCAATACTTTGATTGCTTGGCAGTTCTTGTATGTTCACATGTGATTCTTTAACGCTGGATCCACATCTAAAAATCTAAAATCACCCCGTGATGTCGGAAACAAGAGATGGAAGAACCCCTGGAGAAACAAGAATTGCAACAGCTGGAAGTGGATGGCACATATTATTACCCATAGGATCCATGTATGGTATATATGCTCACATTGGGGGTATATTGATGGTAAATGTTGCCATATATAGCATACATGGATCCTATGGGTTATTGTGTTTGTAGTATTTTACATGGGATGGGTACCGCCCATATCAGACTGTCCCTTCCATGTTGATAGGATAGTTCAGTTCTATTTGGAACTATTGTCTCACTCAACAGTTCAGGAGTGGCGTTGTATGAACCATTTTTTTTTGTTTATACTGTACTCCTTCCCTTGTTCAGGCAAGTTTCAAACCTCTAGACTCTTTTTTTTGTGCATCCCATCACAGAACATATACAATGCGGGGCCTCCAAGTTATGCTTTGTTGGTTTGCATAGCCCATTAAATCAATATAATATATATAAATATATATAATAGATATAAATATAGGGAGCTACCACACACACCATACTTATTGTTGTTTTGAAACCACGCTTGCTATCTTGTCGGGCCCCCACTTTGTGTTAAGTTTCGTTGATGGTTTCTATTATGTGATTATTGGTTTTGCCACGTCAATACACCAAGACAAGTCCTTGATGCTCTGTCCTTTACCATCCTTTATCCATCCCACCCTGACATTGTCTGAGATATCTGTTCTTTGTATGAATTATATAGTTGAAAGGAACATCTATCCGGGGATATCCTACAAAGTTTTCCTTTGATTATGAATACAAAGTTTTCAATTAATCCGGATAGATTGTTTAGGGATAAACCTTTTTCCTTTGAAGGATACCCTGAAAAATCCTAAACATAAAAATGAATCCGGGACTATCCTACAAAGGTTTCCTTCAATTATGTTTCGATCACCGTTTCATGTTGTTTCCGTTCCTAACCTTAGGACCGTGGATTTCCTGCAAGATTTAGGGCCCACTTGGAAGCACAGTTCCATTAATATAAACCGTAGTTAATTATGGGGCCCCATATCCCAACTTGTGGAGGTTTGAATTCCCATGGGTTATATCCATGATTTTCACTTCTGGTCTGCACTTCCAGGTTTTACATCATCATTTTCCATCACCAAGTGATATCCCATCGAATCCCATGAAATCACCGGTGTTTCCAAGTCATTTTCCACCATTTTCCACAGTTATGGCCATAAACTAAGTTATAACTAGTTATAAATGGGATTATACATTCTATAAATGGGGTTATAAGTTCCTATAACTGATAAATGGCCATAACTGCACCATTTTCCCTAGTTAAAAAAACAATTTTCCCTGGTAAAAAAAAACAACCACTTTGTTTCGGTGAAATCAGCGTCCAGGCTACCGCCATGCCGCGAAGCTCTGTCTCTTGACCTCGGAAGGTGCGCGTGTTTCGCTGTTTCGGCGTTTCGCGGCGTTGAGCGAAACGGTGGATTGGTGTTTTGGATAAACTTTATAAAGTTTATGGTACATTTTAATAGAAAACTACGGAAAATCACCATTTTTAATAGGTAAATCAACTATAAATTAACCAATGACTTAACTGGTTGGTGGTTTCAAATGGACTAACAGCGGGATATGTGACTAATGGGATAATGATGGATCATGGGATTTGATGGGGTTATCCAATGGGATAAAGAAGACAGATGGTTAATTTATTCAATCCCATTTGAGATCATCAATGGTTAACCTCTCATGAAATCCCATTAAATCCAATGTTTAATCCCAGTTCATGGTTAACTGGTTGGTGGTTTGGAACATGACTTTGATGACTTTCCATGTATTGGGAAGCATCATCCCAACTGACGAAGGGGTAGGTATACCACCAACCAGTAAAGTGTTTGGGCCATGAAAACTACTTTTTTTGACAAGACACTTGGAAATGTTCAATGGATATTGTTTTTTTTGAAAATAGCTGGTTTATGGGAAAAGAAGGGGCTGGACTTTTTTCTTTCAGGCACAAACATGTTCAATGGATTGGCGATGTTGGCAAACCATCCCCAGCTTTACCAGTGTTGTGGGTTTTGCAACCATGAAAAGCAATGATGGTTGGTAATCGACCATGGTTGGCTGGAAAATCATCTGCAAATAATGAGGGTTAAGGGCTGGGAAACTCCACTGTGGACGATGTTCCATTGCTTTGTTTGATTCCCGGAGGGCAGATGGTTCATGGGAAGAGAATGGAATGTGGTCTGTTGGGGGCACAACAAGGTGTAAGCTAAAATGTAACGATGTAACGGGAGTCCATAGATCATTTGCAGCGAACTCAGCGAAGATGATGGTGATAGGGTTTGGGGGAACATCCCCAAAATGGTTTCAAGTCTGCAACATGCTCGGGGGATGCCCTGTTGGTAAAACAGAAAATAGAAGGCCTCAAGTCTGCTTTGGGATGTCCTAAGTTATCCAGATATGATGGTGTTCCGCTGGATTTGGTGTTGTTGTGTTTTGTGACAAACCTATATGTGTTTCAACTACATCAACTTTTAGTTGGTAATTATGTATATATATATATATACACATGTGATGACAACATGTACATATGATAACGTGTAGTTTTAACGACAGGGGACGGAGAGCATCCCCGACGTCGGTTTCCTCCTGGTGTCTCCATGTGTAAATATAGTCTCATTAAGAATGGTAAGTTGGACACTGTAATGTTACGGCCGCATCCACCTTGCTGATGAATGCTGGGAACCCCAATGGATTGTCAATGACTCCTGGGTCAACATTAGTGATTGAATATGTAGATACGAGGGAAAACACGTTCTTGCAAGCAAGGCGGCAACATACCCCAATATTGCTGGGAAAATTACCGGGTCAGGATATAATCTGACAGATTTGCTTACGTATATTACACAACTGCTTGGCCCAGGTCCAGAACCATGCAGAACTCAGGGTTCCATGTACAGGGTAATCCAATTCCCCATTACCTATTCACATGAAAAACAGCTTCATTCTATGCAGTTTTGGCCATTTATCAGTTATAAGTACTTATAACCCGATTTATAGAATGTATAATCCCATAGAAATAGCCACTTATAACTGGTAAATGGCCATAACTGTGGTTCCAGTATGTCCCAGTCATATGTGGTCTCACTACATCCACCACGGTTTCTTGGGGATGTTGAATATGAACCGGGGATGGGATTACGATGAAATCACATCAGAATTTCCCCGTGAAATCCCATTGAAGTTCCCAGTGAAGTCCCATTAAACCACCAAATCTCCCCATGAAATCTCCAGTTGGGCGCAGGTGACTTGCTCATCGGCCCTGAGGCCGGGAGAACTGGGAAGTTGTTGACATCAGGATGTCAACCACCTCTGACACCACGGAGTAAACTCTTCCGGTTCTTGTTGAGCTTGGTGTTCAACTCATCCTACCCTGGTTGCTGGTTTCAAAATGTTTCAAACATGGCTTTTATGACTTCCATTTCATATATGGAATAATCCCAACCCCATTGATTTATCTGGTTGGTGGTTTCAAAATGTTTCAAACATTTTTTATGTTCCATAGTATATGGGATACAGTAATCCCAACCCCACTGACTTTATTTTTTAAGATGGCTATTGCACCACCAACCAGATCTTCAAGACCTCCGGTGCCAACGATGTGGATTCATCCCCATGCACCATGCTTTCCGATGTTCTTTGTGAATCTTGGGGGATGTGCATGGCAGCGGCGCCGATGTCGTAGATGGCAGGTGTACGGGAAACCATGTTTTTGTTTAGTGCAGGATACTACCCGATTCATGAAAATCCTCATCCTTTTGGTGAAAATCTATTTGAATTGTCGTTATCAATCCCGCCCTAACATGTTTATTATTGGAAATATTCATTGTCTGGCTTTCTTTTAAGCAAGGTACTTCGAGAACCTTGTGCGTATTATTTTTTGGGCACTATCCAAAGTGCCCGGAACTTTAGTCACTGGAAAGTTAAATCCGTTTTAGGATTTGGATTCCTACAGGCATTTACTGCACTTTTATGCGCATTTTTGGCATTTTTGCTGAACATGTTGCACCAAACGATGAGATGCCTGTTTAATTTGTGCGAAATGGAAAGTGATACAAAAATGGGCGAGTAGGTCAAAGTAGCATGAGAGAATAGCCAACTGGGGCTTTACAGGTATTTAATATTCGGGGGATGAGATTACCACTTATATGCAGTTCGAGCTTTAAGTGGATACATTTGACGCCACTTTTTGGGGTTATATTCCAACTTATGCGGCTTATCACCAAATTTACACCCATCTTTGTTCACCTCAACTGCACCTCCAGGCATGTTTTGCTCCCTTAACTTCCAACCCAGTATGGACAAATGTCTCTTCTTATGGTTTACGAAGCACCGAACCCCGGATGCTGCGGCCCCCCCGCAGCCGTTGACACCATGGCCGCAGATTGAAGAGCGTGACATGGGAAGCCTGGCGGAGAACGTGGACGAGCACCGCACAGAGCACTGGATGAATTGGAGTTCGACGGTGTTTCGAAGTGGTGCCAAGGTTACCAACGGCCAAGTTACGAACTTTCCAGCCAATGGTGATTTAATGGAATTTCATGGAATTTAATCGTGAATCGGTTGTGTATGAACCCATCGAAAGCAGCCACAAATCTAAGTGGTTCCATGTCTATGCCTACTTGGTTTTCCGAGGTGCTTTCCCAATTTGTTAGCTATATGGGAATGGGTCAAAAGTTAAACAAAAAACACAGGGACCGCAGATTCTGTTCATTTTTAGGAGCTTAACATGGCTTAACAATTCAGTTTTAGAGCTATCGCATTTCAAACTACACCTGCATAAGGTTGTTAACATAGTTCGACTAAGTGTTAGGGTTTATTTATGGTATTTATATGTATCTATGGATGATGAAAGAAGAGTTAGATAGGTGAACCTGAGCCAACAAACACCACTTTTGGGGGGCACCACCTGGGACCTTGATCTCTGAGGGATGGTACCACGGAGCCGATGAGGAGGGCTTAGCCTATTTTCAAACGAACGCTTAGGTGTTGATTTGATTTGTGTTCCCCCGAAAAAAATGGTCCAACTCCAACTTGCTGAAGTTTTGGATATGGGTCAAATTCATCATTTTGTGGTGTCTTTCTTCGTTTTTTGTTTAACCATATCAACTTGCAAAAAACATGATTCATGTTATGGTGAATCCCCGGAAGTCATCATGGTTCTCCTAAAATATACCCCAAATCATCCAAGCCATGGATGACCATTTTAGTATAGAAACTCATTTTGACTTGGGGATGTCTCCATTTTACATTTTTGAAACGCCACATGTCCAAGGATCACTACTTGAACTTGCTGGCCAATGTGACAGCCTAGCACTCTGAGCGTCTTGGAGATGACACACCCTGACCCAACATGAAAATTGGTTGTCCCAACATTGTATGTTCCCTCTGGTAAACATACAAACAACTATGGAAAGATCAAAGATCCACCATTTTTAATGGGTAAACCCACTATAAATAGCTATTTTCACAATAGCTATGTTAGTTTACCAGAGGGTATACCATGCAGTATCAGCTATAGAATTATAAATGGGCTTATCATGATTTATGACTTTGGTTGCCGGAGTTGATCGGAGTTGTAATATGTTGTATATAATTCCATTGATAAGTGTAACTGTGAAAGGCCATAACTGTGAACCTGGATTCCCTATCATTCCCTCAATATATTTAATATCTCACACTGAAATTTATGGTCTATTTTTCCTTGGGTCTACGGTCTACGTTATACAGCCATATACAATACGGCGCCATATGATGGGGGATCCCCCGCTAGTCATAGGTCTTAGAGAGGCCACAAAACTAAAGCGGCCAAGGCTTCAAGGGGCAGCTGGTTTGCTCCAACAGCTTGTCCCAAATAAATCATGTTCGAATTCCTGATTCTCCAGCGAAAAAAAGCTCTATTTTTACGTAATCATTTCCGAGACGAGATGTTTTTTAGCCATGTGACCATGTGACTGACCGGGATCCGAAGGGTATGTTGGAGAAGTTTAAGAATGGGATCTCAGGAGCGAAAATCAAGGCTAGGTGAGGCTATTTGTAGTGGACCATATCGGTTTGGCAATGGAAGATTAAGCCCATTTAAGCCCCATATGTGGCCATCAAACGATGGGAAACATGATGAAGACCTTCCATGAGCGCCGAGGACGAGGCGTTGCGGCGTTGCGCCGTTCCCAACAGAGCGCCGCCGCGGGTGGCAGAAAACAATTTTGGGTTCTCAAAAAGAGAGCCGTGGTCACCGGAGAATCAAGTGCCGGTTGATGGTGAAGAAAGCAACTCCTGAAAACTTCGGGTGCGTTGAAACTTCCCAGCAGTATTAGGATCAAGTGACCAATGGTCATAGAAAAGACATGAGTATATAAAACCTGGTTGGTGGATGTTGGTGGTTTCATTGTTCAATATATTGGGAATAATAATCCCAACTGACTTTCATATTTTTCAAGATGGTTAAAACCACCAACCAGTATATATATATATACTTTGTAGACGTTGTTTTGGGATGGTTTGGGTACGTTTAAAATTTGAATGTCATTGGGGGAATGTGTTTGAAAGTAATTTTATACACTTCATACTCGGATCTTTGGGCAGTGACATAAACCTAGAGGTAGGTAAACATGCGGGAAAGGCACGAGGCAAAAAAAAGCATGAATTCGAGCCATGGCAGCATGGCACCATGCTGAACCTGGGATGAAAGAACAACTAATATCCACCTTACAGTCCCCTCTGGAAAAACAAACATAACTATAGAAAGTCACCATTTTCAATGGGAAAATCCACTATAAATAGTCATTTTCAATAGCTATGTTAAATTACCAGAGGGTAATGGATACATGCTCATCTCCAGTCTTACGAGTGTTTGAAAAACTTCTGGTTTTGTCCAACAAATGAGGCGTGTTTTTTGAAATGATGACCTGGTCAATACTAACTTAAATGATCGTCAATACTAACTTAAATGATCGTCAACAACTGGAGTTTAGATAAGTTTTGGGCTTTTCAGACAAACCCTTTATTACTCTATACATTCATATTTTCATGGTGATGTCCTTTGTTTCGTTTGGTGGATTTGTTCCTGCCCCTTTTTCCCTGGCTGGGATTGTGATCGTGTTATATAGATGTGCATATGCACAAGGTGTGGTATTTGTATGTGTATATACATAATATTATATATATATACATATGTGTGTGTGTTCAGCTTGGTAATATTACTATCAATATTTTACAAAATCGAATACTTGCCATGGTTGAAAAGCAGGAAATCTCTGTGTTCATTGCTTGATTCTCCGGAAGGAATTTATTTGCTTTTCAGTTTTGGGGTGACGTGATGCTTGGGCAAGAGACCGACAGGCAGGCGGCACCAGCTGCATGCCAATGACCAGCTGCATGCCGTTAGGGTCACGGGGACGTATCGAATCTGCATACCTTTGAGGTGGTAACAAAATGGTCTTCCAACCGAAACATGTATAGACTTGTGTTTTCTTACCTTGATGCTCCATGTATGGTATATACATTTCAACATTTAACGACCCAAATGAACCAAATGTAGATCAATGTGTGCCACGCATGGAGAATACGGGCCACCCAGTCAGACTCTGAGAAGCTGATAGGGAGGCGACATGAGTTGCAAACCCATAAGTCGTTGAAAATTGTCAGTGACTTACAGCAAGGAAGGTAGGAAGTTCTCTGACCTTGGAATTTCTGTATGCATTGTGTAGCCTGATGTCCTTTTCCAGAAGCAGGTTATGATGTAAATATATGTATATATATATATAATATGTATTATAGATATACAAAAATTATCGAGTTTTTTTGTTCGCAGTGTTGTTACGAATCGCGTTTTGCAGTAGTAGGATGTACAGTTATGGCCATTTATCAGTTATAAGTGGTTATTTCTATGGGATTATACATTCTATAAATGGGGTTTTGTTAGTACTTATAACTGATAAATGGCCATAACTGTAGTAAGTTGAACTTCTACCACCGCAGATGTCGACGGTCACAACTTGATACGCCCCTGGTATCGTTGGAGAATTCACGCCGTCGCGGCCTAGAGGCTGCCGACGGAGAACGGTTGAACGGATGCCAACCAGCTTATTGCTGACGGCGCGACGCCGGTGCCAATGTTTATTTGGCTATGGATCAATACCTATAGATACATTTTGTTATGGGATGAACATCCATTTGCCACCTATTTTGATGTTCACCAGGGCTACATGGTTTTGACCCATTCCTATTTTTGTGCTTTTAAGACAGTTTGACTCCATATTGTAGATGTTTTAGTACTTGATACTACTGTATATATTGTACCATTGTGTATTCTTGGTTCCTAGATGATTTTTCATTTTAGATTAGGACAAACCACAATATCAATCAGGCTCTTTGTGTTCGGAAAGCGGTATGGAAATTCCGTGCTCCATGGAGGTAGATTGAATGAGGAATAAAGTTGGCTTCAAGCAGGGTAAACATATCCATTGAAATTACATATCCATACAACCAGTTGTTGTGAAAAGTATACACTGTAATTATATGTATGCATAAATCTGCCGACATATGCGCATACATATTTATGCATAAAGAGTACACGCATTACACTGATTGCACTGCATTCAATCACTAACCGCTAAATTACATTGCATAACATAACATTACATCACGCCTTACATTATGATTGCTTTACATTATTTTGTTAAATCCCATTGCAGAATATATGTAATAATATACATATATTAAATGCAATATATTACGTTACTCAATATTACGCTACGCCACATACACAACATACTACGTAGAAGTGTTGGGAGGATGTGTGCAGCATGACTCATGGTGGTGGTCCCGTGTTGGGTTCCAGTGGTCCACGGAACAAAACAGTTCGAAGGATTGTCATGAACCTGTAAGAAAGCAATTTTGGCTGCTCTCACCTTATAAATGTATAAACATGTATAAACCTACTACAATCTAACAAATATATAATCACAATCAAGGGGCTAAAAAAGCACCTTATTTAAACATACATATATATATATATAATTATATACATATATAGAGCCAAAAAAACACAGATAACATTGAACCAATGCATGCATGGGGCCCATGAACCATTTGGCGCTTGATGATCTGATGAAGCCTGCACGACCGCAGCCACATACCGAGCTCAAGCTAGCGACACTGGAAAAGCACGCAGGCGCGATGACCGGCCCAGTGCAAAAGAAGTTGCAGCTTCTGAAGCTGCTCCACAGGACCGAGGGGCGAGCGCGAGCTGCACTCTGCCAGAAAGGCGCGCATTTCGCAGCTCATGCGCGAGTGCCAACAGTGCCCACCACGGTCAGCGGTCCAGCGCCGCAACCAGACCCTCCAGGACCTCCGAAATGAAAACAAAACAGGCATGCCTCCACACAGAAACACATCGATCCTCAGCCACATTCATGATGATAGATAACACTGATAACATGAATGATGCACAATCAATTAGATCCTAAGCGCCCAACACAGGTTGTTTGGGCAAATAGGTTGATCACCGATGACCCGATACATTTCCCCGGGCAAAGACTTGAGAGCGGAGTTTATAGGCTCTTTAAATCATAATATATATATATGGTAGTGATCTACCATTCAGGATTGAGACAGGAAGATCGATGGATGCATAAAAAAGGAACATGACAATTACACCTAGATATGTATAAATATATATATATATATCTAATCTAGCTATATTTATCTATAAAATTCTAGACCCCCTGACGCCCTCTGGAAAATCAACCGAAAATCGCAGGAGGAACTGGAGGAGGGGCGGCGCGAAAACCACCGGCTGCGCCACTTGGCCCTGCTCCGGGCAAAACCGAGGGCCGTCCGGTGGAGGGCTGACTCGCACCGGCGCCAAGTCCAAGCAGTGCATTGCCAAGCGCGGCAGTTCGCGCAGCACCTGGAAAACAACTATAGGCAAGGCCGGGGACTGTGGTTCCTCCAACATCGGGGGCCCAGAATCAAACTGACGAATAATTTTGCAAAATGCAACTTGTATGTTCCATGTAACGAGACATATCCAACTTGCGAAATGCAACCAAGGTGCTTCAAACCATTGAGAGATTCATATTTGGCAAGACTAGTTAATAGCCCAGTCTTTACATCCTGGACCCCCAAAAACTTTCGACTGTACCATGATAGATCGAAAGGTAATAGCCATTCCACTTCGCTAAATTGCGACATCCCCAATTCCCATCCCCTGACCTCTGCACATGGCACATTCCCCGCACGGTTCCCCGTCAGGTGGCGACAAACAAGGACGGCTATGGGAACCGGTGTGGGGTATTTGGGTATATCTGTGTATTATCTGTGTGTGTGTGCATCTGCGTGTATATGCACCTGTAGCATCGATATATTTAGCATTCTATGTTTTATTGTTCCATCTGTCTACGTAAATTGAAAATATTATATATATATATATATATATATATATTTATTGCAGAAAGAAAGAAAGAAACCCTAAGATCTTCAGAGAGAGAGAGATATATATATATATATGCACAGTATGAAATGTGTGATACACCTATGCAATATTTGGACCCTTGTTTGGTAACATATTATTTGTTTATGTTTTTCGCAAAATGAATAGAACATGAGGATTGAATTCCTAAGCTTGGGCTGAAACATGAGCCCATAAATGCCATAACAATATGATGTTTTTATGTAAGTCTACATCCTGAGACGTTTTGGAAATTGTTTCCTGAATCTTCGGCTGAAAGCTGCCAGTGGTGCTGGGTTGGCACACGGCATAATTTGTGGCCGGGCCAGAGAAATTTGCTGCATTTCAGGGACCTTCCCACCTTGCGCAATGTCTACATGCGACAGAATCATAATAAATTATAGTTCTAGTTGGAAGCGCAGTTCCAGTTGTAAAATGGATTATTTCAGGATTATATCAGGATTATATAAATGAAGAATGTATTACATATATCATGTACCATAGTTACCGGGGTTATATCCCGACAGTGCAATTCCCAGTAGAACGGCGGACATGGCGCGACAAGGGCTTCGGCAAGGGCCCAAAAAAAGCGGGTGCGGGTCGGTCACGGTCGGTACGGTCGGTATGCTCACCGGTCGCTACGGGACGGGTGCAGGTGGCTGTTGTGATGTTGGACCATGAGTCACGGTAGGATGATCCCGCATCTTGTGCCAAGTCAGAAAGGGGTTCCAAGTCATTTATCAATATTATGAGGGTTTGAACCACCAGAACTTAGGATTGAATATATCTGGTTGGTGGTGTCAAACATGTTTTATTTTCCATAGTATATGGGATAATCCCAACCCCATTGACTCTCATATTTTTCAAGATGGTTAAAACCACCAACCAGATATAATAATCATCTAATTATCACAGACTTTCTGTGGGAATGCCGTATAATAATATGGAATCCACCATTCCCGATTTTTGGTTCATGAACCCCCGGGATGATGTACAAAAGCCCCCTGAATGGTTGAGTTCCATCCGGCATGGTTTATTGTTGTGGATCCAACGACATATAGTACATGATATTCCGCGAGTCAGTCCCAGTTTGCCTCGAAATCGGTTTTCCATGAACACCCACCCATAATCGTAAACCTTATGAACGGATGCTCCCAGATACCATATATCATTGAGGCTCTAGACCCTGTCATTACAGTTAAATTATGGAGGGCCAACATAAGGGATGCGAGACTTATCCCCAACTTGTGAGTACTAGCATCGCAAGTTTTTCCATAGTTTTGTCAGTGATACGGGCTAATTACTATGGAAGGCATAACTGCAAGAATCGGAGTCATACTGAGACATGTACCTGACTGGTGGTATATGTCATAGATCAGCTCCCATGCCTCCAGCAGGATACCCTCGCAATGGTTTGGAACCAATTTTCTCCCATTCCGGCCACATTGAGTGGGTTAAATCCATGCAGTGGATCCTGAGTTATTTCTGGAATCATTGGACTATAATTATTATAGGAACTAATCAATAAAACAAACAGAAATCAATGAACTAGATTGATTGAAATCATTGAACTATCATTGAAAGTATCATTGAACTAGATTGAAGTAAAGATTTACATCTGATCAGTCTTTTTTCCTGCTTGGACAGCCAGTAAAAGTCCCCCTCGCACACCTGTCGACCCCGACCGCGTGAACCTGAAAGAAGACGTGCGCGTGAAGCCCATTGGACAAAGGTGGTGCGCTGCGGCATGGTTCCTGTCACAGCTGTTTGACCATTGCAGTTATGGCCCTTTACCAGTTATAAGTACTTGTAATCCCATTTGTAGAATATATAGTCCCATTTATAACCAGTTAAACTAATCAATGGCCATAACTGTTCCTGTTTGATCATAGAAATGAGGTTTTCATCGCTGGAACCTTGGATAGGGCAGGGTGAAGCTGCCGAAAATCAGGCGGCCGGGAATTGTTCATCCAATCAATGACAGCAACTACCCTTTGGCAAACCAACATAGCTATTGAAAATGGCCATTTATAGTTGATTTACTAATTGAAAATGGTGATTTTCCATAGTTATGTTAGTTTACCAAAGGGTATCCTATGCTATTTCTGTTGTTGCAAGTTTTGCCCGAGTATCCAGCATGC
>Ga0126342_10006087_pt1 | contig 21308 bp, 18 predicted proteins | sample Cyp1metagenome_FD_92528 | JGI IMG/M metagenome (GOLD analysis project Ga0126342, IMG submission 92528) | Coral microbial communities from Lord Howe Island, Old Settlement Bay, Australia - Cyphastrea 1 metagenome | ecosystem: Host-associated > Invertebrates > Cnidaria > Coral ...
AGCACGAAGTTGTTTTGGCTTGAGCTTAAGCTATCCCGCCCTGCGGACGCAGGTGTATGTGAAAAGGTCACTCCTGAAAGGGTACCTGACAGGAAAAGAAGGGAATGCAGTTCAGTGCTTGCAATATATATATATATTCTGTAATACATGTGTGCGTGCGTATCTGTACATATTTTGGCAAATATAGATATACAAATGCATGATGATATACATACAAACCCATACACACTTGCTCTCGAATCTATTGTGATGATCACGCAGGTCAAGCACAGCTCAGCCGGGCTTCAGGCTCAGCCACCAAGGTGGAATCAATCTTAGCAAAACATTTGACATGATTTCATATGATTTCAAGATATTTCAAGCATTCTCAGAAAAGTGATCTCGGTCGCTGTTCAAAGCAATGCGTCCCTCTCATTTTCGTCCGCAACACTGAACTCCTGCTGAAATCATAATCTAGAATCTAGTAAGAGCGCCATTGTTGCACCATTATTGCACCATGGTGAAGCAGGTGTAAGTGGCAAGTTTATACAAAAAGCGATTGTGCGTAGGTGAGTCCATGGATGCTGATATGTGCTACATGCCGCATATGTGTGGCGTCTTTGCAGCTGCTGGCAGCACATATGCATTGAGACATATTGATTCACATTCCGTTGTATCACTTGCCAAGTCAGGGTGCATCATATGCAGTGGACAAACTTTGGTTTTAGTCCGGGATAAACCTATGATTTTAGCCTGGGATAAAACAGATGTAATGATATACAATTATACAATATAGAAAAGATTAGGAGGATCGACTGGGCTCACAAGCTTTCCCCCCTTTTCCACTCGTATCTGCGAAGGTCTTACGACTAGGCTGACAGCGCATACTCTAACATAGGCATTGTTATTAATTAAATAATAATGGGTATGCAAGAGGCTGGGTATCACAGATATCCCTAACAGTAACACACTTGAGATGCTATGCGTCAAGGTTAGAACTTAGGCACAAACCAAACCCAATCCAAGTCAACTAGCCATCCATCACGTCTTTTCAAATCACATGAAGACACTACCCAACCAACCTATGTCTTCAAATCCTCAGCTCCATGCTACGATGCTTGTTCTTGCCACCCCTGGCCAGCTGGATGCGGTGCCATGTCGCTCCTCAAAGCCCGAAGGCAAACAACCACGAAACAGAGGAAGTCGCACGACTAAAATGTTGGGGGAGAGGTACTCTCAGCCAAGTACTGACCATATGCGTGCAAAGCCACCTTGGAGTTCAGGCGAGCGAGTGCTCCAAATGCCTATCTTGGATACTGCACAGTACGCGGAAGAAATCAAATCGTTTTGCTTCTCACAGAATGAGCTGAGTCATGCTGAGTCTATCTCGGAAAATATTAGACATCGACATCTGGATTGTAGATATTTGATGATATTTGTAGATCGGTGTCTGGGCCATCTTGACCCTGACTGCGCATGACTGCGCGACAAAAAATTGTGGAGCCATGGTCCAAGGATGTCCAAGGCCATGCTCGAAGAATGCAATGCAGGCCTTTCCCTGCCCGGTACCATCCGGTACCTACATCATCCTACATCTACTGAGTTCTACTGCATCTATCTGCCGTCTATCTGCTAAATTCTGCTAATGTACTTGGATCATAAGTTGATCCAGTTTGGAGCATTTTCATGTGCAACTTTGTGGAAAACACGGGCTCACTTTGATGCCTCGCCAGCCTCCGCTTGCGTCTCTCAGTGGATATGGGTCGCAAGGGCCAACTACTAATAAGCTACTAGAAACTAGAATTAGCTAGACAAAATCATAGAACATCATAGAACGTATAAAAGGGAAAACATCAAACCAACAGCCCTCCAGTTGACATGATAGGCTTGCCTTGAAGCGCCCAAATTTTCCTGTCAAATCGAAGGAAGGAGCCTGGACCCCAGTTACCTGGCAGGCAAAAAGACCGAGCAGCTGACATAAAATGCAGAAGAGTGGGGTGTTGATTTTTTCTTCTGGAAACCACTGGGTGGCGGCATGTGTGTTCTGTTGTGTCTTAAGTTTCAACCCTCCTAAGCCGTGACCCTCCAAACCACTGTAGTAGGGATACTTCGGTCTTGAAAATCTGGATGTGACGTGAAGGGTGAAGCCGGGTGAAGCTGAGTGACTGACTATCAATTTCACTTCCAGCCCCTGCCTGTTCCCACGCATATCGCCCCGGCATATCCTCAAAGGGATCCTCCTCTCGTGCAGACAGAAGGTACTCAATGCCATCCTGGCGCACAAATGAAAGCGCAGCATTGGCCAAGCGGTTCGCATCCGAGTACGTCAAATCCAAATGAGGCATGTTTGCAGAATTTGACCCGTTAACTGCAGGTGCAAAAAATCCCCAGTGGCAACAGCCACGACACCATTGCCAAAAAGGCTGTCCTCAACCGTGCTGCGAAGTTTGGAGTACACCTCTGTGCAACCAGCACGGTCTTTGTGATCTATCCCAGCCTAAGTGACCAGGACTGCTCCTTCACATGGAATCACAAGCTGACATCACGGCGCCTTCCACACTCGTCTAGTCTGAACACAAAGCAACTGTAGGGGAGAGTGGGGACGTCGGAACAAAGGCACAACCTCGCCAACTTGCTGTGAGTGGCTCAAGAGACCATATCGAGGAACGCTACTTTACCCAAGCCAGATAGCAAACAACAAGCAAGTTGCATGGAAAACTTTCATAGGAGGCTTCCTCCACCATCGGAAGCAACTAGACACAGTCTGCTGAGGTGCTGGGTGTTTAAGACCGGTCTTCTCAGTCCAAAGTCCTCTCTGCAGATTGCTACAGCGCGCTCCAAGGAATGACTCGCTCAACTTGTCTGACGAAGTCACACGCCTTTTTCCTCGCTGACCGTCCAGGCATCTGTTGTGGGAGCATGGGGCTCAGTATGAGGCGTGAAACCTTCCCATGAAACGTGAAGACGCACCTCAGATGCCAGCATCCAGCATGTTCTGTCTAATTACTCTTGCTCAAGAGTGAAAATCAAATCTCCACCAATGGTGGGTTTTCATAAACTCCTGATCATGGTAGTCCCAGCAGCCAGCACATAAGATTTAAAATATGATGTGGTCAAAGGATGTCCAAGGTGTAATGAGGCGAGGCGCGGCCGGAGCTAGCGCAAGCACCTGACACAGCACTGCCAGGCACGAGATGCAAGGCCAGTGCGAGATGTAGAGCCAAATTTCGCCACCCAAATCAAAAGTACCTCCAAACTGTTCAGGGCCAAGCGCCTTACCCTGAACATTTCAGATACAAAAGAAATAGAAAAAATAATGACAATGAATCCAAGCAACCTTTCTCCCCACGCAGTTGGTCTGCAGACCTGAGAGCTGCAGAGAAGACCTGCAGCATAGCAACACGCTCAGAGTGACCACCACGACTGTGCGAAGTGGACACCAACGGCAAGAGCAGCTTTTCTGCTGCCTGCACAACGCACAAGATGGATATTTTGTTGGGGAGATTGGAATCAGATTGAGTGGACAGGACAAGATGTAAGAAACCCATCAATACCCTTCATATGGACATATGCAGCTTTTGACTTGGAGCCTGCCAATGCTGGCAGAACTCCCGTTCCGCTCGTCCATAGGTGACTATCTGTCCAGGTTGGTTGATGCATGCAGTCTCCAGGCCAGAATTCAAGCGAAGGGAATAGGAAACCCAAGCCAGCACCTGCAGGGCTACTGTCATTTGCAAAGCTTTGGCCAAGAGTTGTCAAGCAACAGCTGCAGAACCTGACTACACTGTGACTACACTACATAGAAAAATGCTCAAACATTATCAAAATGCAAACTTTAAACTCGCAGTTTAGCCGTTGAGCCACCCCAATGGAGCCCACAACGACTGGTGCCTTCGACTGGTGCAATCCGACGCGAAAGCTCTGCACTGACGGAGCGCGAGATTCGGAGAAGGCAGCATCTGGCGAAAATTCCGAGGAATGGGTGGCTGAGGTCTTCTGAAAAGCTTCCACGGCCCTTGCAGCTTCGGCCCAGACGGCCCAGATGGCGTCACCATCGCTCCAATCGCTCCAAAGTCCACAATGACTCGCAAGGCGTTGAGTAAAGTCTGGGCCCAAGTGCTCCAGCTGAAGCTCACCAACCCATGCCTCCAGAAGGCCCAGTTCTTGCCGCAAGGCCAATATATTTGAGCTCCCATTGATCGTGCGGGTTGCAAGCCCCAGTTCTTTCAGCTTCTGACCTGTGCCAAGTCTCTGTGGGCTTGGCTACCGGCTGACAGTCAACATACTTTGGCATATTCTAGCTAAACTCTCTTCCTGATGATGAGCATCTTGAAATAGTAATACCCATACTACAGAAATTTCAAATTATGCCCCATTGCAATGCCTATGGCACACATACATATATATATATATATTATATCATATATATATATATATTTTTATTATACATTTTATTTTATATTATACTATATCATATATATATGTATTACATTATATTATAGATTATATTATCTTTTTTATATTATGTTATATTGTACTGTAATATGTTATATTATATTATGTTATGTTATGTTATATTATGTTATATTATGTTAGACGATATTACATTATATTGTATTAAATTATAGAATATTATTTATATTGTATTATACTGTTTTATATTATTACATTATGCATATATATATATATGTGATATTACATATCATTATATATCCATGCGTAATGATGCGTAACGATGCGTAATGATGCGTAATGATGCGTAATGTAGGTTGCCACAGTGCTTTGAAGTTTTTTGTACATAAGGTGAAGCTTGCCAAGGGGCAAAGTGGTTTAAAGATTCTTCCTTCAAAACGCCCGAGCAGTTCTTCCCAACGGTTGCTCAATTTCGCTGCAAGAGGTTGCAGTGCACACAGCACATGAACCCATCCCTCTGCAGTGTCAAAGTCATTGGCACGCAAAGCACTGTCTGCAATGAGCCCAGCTGTCTCAAAATCCATCTGCTTGGACACTGACAACGCCCAAGCCACGTTTCCAACATCCAATGGCTTCAACGTGCTGAAGTGTTCCCTCACTGCCTGAGCTAAGGCCCTAAAGAGCTCCTCATCTTGCCACTGAAGCATCGCAAATGCCCACAGCACACAGCCTAGGTCTTGGGCACACATGTGCTTCAGTCGCTGCTTTGGCCCACAAAGCATATCTTGTGCTGCTTCTTTCATGAGGCTCACATCTCTCCACCAAACTTTGGCAAATGACCACAGCAGCTGCGATAGATCGAAATTCTCAAAGTCGGCAATTCTTCCTCGAGCATGATGTGCTACAGCAGCGAAAAGCCCCTCATGATAGAGCGTTTGGTTTGCGAATGTCCAAACCAGATTTGCAAGTTCCTGCGTCTTGAATGACTGAAGCTTGGGGATGGCAGCCTCGGCCCCTGCATCACAGAACGTGCGAAACATGCCAATTTTACCATGTATCCGACTGAATGCCCACAAAATATTTGTGATGTGTTGAGATGAGACCGGGCCACGGAAAACATCTGGGCAGCCTGCCACCGCTTCAAAGAGGGCGTGGTTCGCCAAACGCATCTGTGAAAACGACCACAGGACGTTGCTCAGGTTTTGCCCCAGGAGCTCTTCACTTTGTAGTAGCTGAATGGCCCGACGAGAAGCAACAAAGAACAAACGCCGATGCACCTGGCGAACAACAGCAAATCCCCAGAGTAGATTTCCCAATGACTGGCCATCAAACTCAGGAAGTCTTGGGACTGCGGCCTCTGCCAAGGGCCTGAACAAACCTGTCAAATTCTCTGCGTGCAGCTGAAGGGTACGACAACGAAGAAGAGTAGCATAGGCCCAAGCCGTGATTGCAAAGTGCCGTGGTTGCACCACTTGAGAGTCTTCTGCTTTGAATCTAAAAATGTCTGCCAAATTGCGACTGATCAAAACTAAAACATCCAACGTACGGTGCACAATTTCCGCCGTGGCCTTCTCGTTCTTAGACCACCAGCGGGCCAAACGATGAACGGCTGTCGTAGCACTGACCACGTCCAGATCTTTGTGGGTAAAAGAGTCATTGACCAGTGTCAAGAAATCGGAGATACCGTGTTCAAAGGCTCTGATGAAAACCACATGAGGCGCAGAATCTCTGCTTTGGCTGGGCTTTGCGAGCAGAGTTTGGTAGAAACTTGACTCCTTGCCCACCATTGCCGCCACGGCGGCGGAACGAACACTCTGGCTTCAAACATGACGAAGTGCGGCTACCCAGATTGCAAAGATTTCAGGGAGAGCGGACCTGTGACAGAAATCTTGATTTATGAGTAATTGAGGGACAAATATGGACAAAGAATATGGCTTTCTCCTCGTCTTTTCATAATCGTCTGGCCTTCCACCCTAAACTTATGTCCATCCTAAGTTGTTTGTGTCTCAGTTGTCCCTTTGTCCTGGCAGGTTGGGACAAGAACAATCCCTGCTACTTTCTTCTTGATAAAGCAGTGGCAGACAGAGAGAAAGAGAGAGAGAGAGAGAGTGCAGTGATAAAATAGAGGCGACGGCAGCTTCGCTGCGGCTGTCACATGGTAGCTTGCGCATGTCCTACTTAGTCTTGCCAGCCAAATCCCGCAAATTATTACTGTTCAGTCCTAGGTCCTAGCAACTTGCCTGGTTGTTTTTTTCATTCTGTTTCTTCCAAGTCGCTGTGGGGATAGGCTCGCCAAACAGAAAATAGTTGCGTCTGGGTCCTGCGAGTTAGAGCGAAGGAGCAACGTGGTGCAGCATAAAGTTTGAAACTGACAATCTAAAATTCTCATGCCATTCTCATGCCATTCTCATTCCATTCCCGTTTTACACCTTGTAGCCGCGGCGCTGGAACAGGCGGGACGAACACATCGTCCTGGACGGATGAAGCACCACTGCACAGGTAGTGTGAGAAACTGGGAGGGAGACCTTTACAAACGTCATGGAGCTTCAAACAGATCAGACAAACCAGCCTCGACAAGGCTTGGTAGATTGCGGATTCGCTCCCTAAACCAGTCTCCTAAGGTGAAAAAATGTGACATCGCTCCATGTCCAGAACTCCAGCAAAACAAAAACATCACAACATCACAAGGAGTTGATTGACCCAACTACTACGCGTGACTTGACGCAGGGCCAAGAATCCAACCACTGGCAACCCCAGTAGCTCGTCTGAATCCAGCACGGTACCAGCAAAGAACCTGGGTTTCTGTCTTGAAGCATTAGGAAGCATTAGGATCATCAGGAATCCACATGCGCCGTGGCGCCTCGGAAGTTCATTGCCAGTGCGCCAAGATGCTCATCGCTGCCAACGCCACTGAAAGGCACAATAGTGGCATTGGCCTTTGCCGCCAGTCTCACTAAATCAGCTGTGTCCGGCCAGAAGAGCTGGTACTCCTCGCCTTTGCCTGGGTAGTCTCGGCCATTCTACATCAGCTTGCTAGACGAAAATGATTGAAAATGATTGAACATGATTGACAATGATTGAAAATGATTGAATTTGATTGAAAATGATTGAACATGATTGAACATGATTGAACATGATTGAACATGATTGAACATGATTGAAAATGATTGAACATGATTGAAAATGATTGAAAATGATTGAACATGATTGAACATGATTGAAAATGATTGAAAATGATTGAAAATGATTGAACATGATTGAAAATGATTGAAAATGATTGAACATGATTGAACATGATTGAAAATGATTGAACATGATTGAACATGATTGAAAATGATTGAAAATGATTGAACATGATTGAACATGATTGAACATGATTGAACATGATTGAAAATTATTGAAAATTATTGAACATGATTGAACATGATTGAACATGATTGAAAATGATTGAAAATGATTGAAAATGATTGAACATGATTGAACATGATTGACAATGATTGAAAATGATTGAAAATGATTGAACATGATTGAACATGATTGAACATGATTGACAATGATTGAAAATGATTGAAAATGATTGAAAATGATTGAAAATGATTGACAATGATTGAAAATGATTGACAATGATTGAAAATGATTGAACATGATTGAAAATGATTGAAAATGATTGAACATGATTGAACATGATTGAACATGATTGAAAATGATTGAACATGATTGAAAATGATTGAAAATGTTTGAAAATGATTGAAGAGGATTGAAAATGATTGAAAGTGATTGAAACTGATTGAAAAATGCGACACCTGACATCAACCAAAACTTCTGGCTGAGTCTTTGACGTTTAAAGACCTCCCGGGCCCCGCCCGGGAAGAGAAGAGCTGCTCCGCCAGGCTGCAGAGTCTTTAGCAAATTTCGAGGACTCACGGGCTTCACCTTCCAAGTGGAGGCTTCACGGGTTGAGATCATTTGGGATCCACAGCTGAGCCAAGCCAAATCATCTGAAGACACCAGGTTTTGTTATCACAACTTTCTTGGCCGAATGGGTATGAGTGAGTTGTTGAGATTAATTGCCATATTACTGTAATATTGCTCCTCATTTGAATCCTAAATATGAATATTGTCGGAAACGGCGACGCCTGGAACTTCTCAAAGAGCTCCAGGGAGCCAGGGAATGGATAGGGCAGCGGATTCAGCGGTGAGACCTCCTGAATTCCGAAACAGGCAAAGCGCACAAGATCATACCGGTGCTCCGAAGCATGCTGCAAGCAATTTCGTGCAATTTCCACGACCTGTTGCCTAGACTTCAGGGACAAGTCCGGCACGTCCAATGAATGAGCACAATGAGCCAAGTGTCATCCAAGAGCGGAGGGTACACCATGGCAGTGACAAGCCTGTGTCGCTGGAAACGAGCCGCGAACCAAATTTATGGCCAGTAAAAGGCTTCCATACACCATGATTTGACGATTTGTCAGCGGCAGGAATGAGGATATGAGGTGCCGCATTACTGCTCGCGGAGAGCGGGTTGTTGAGTGCAGTGTAAGTCAGGGAAGGGGCACAGGGCACACCTGTTTTAGTGTCAAGTGGGATTGGCTGCACCCTGAACAAAGATTCAACGCTGTTCAATCAATGGAGGCTGGAGATATGGTTCAACAGCCTTCAAAGCTTGACATTTATATAAATGGTGGTGCGACGAGCTGGTTGGCTTGTCTCTTCACAATGTGTTGCTAAGGAAAGGACTGCTCCCACGGAGTGAGCCATGAGTTTGGGTCAAGAGTGTAAATCAGGCGGCAAAATAAAACGGGAAAACGTGTGGGCTGTGATTGAATCCCGAGGCCGATCTGCCCCAGAGTTGCGGAATTGAAGCACTTGTTGCAACTGTCACAACTGTCACAACTCCTCGTCCCCCGGAGTCCAAGGCTAGGTGTCCCATGTTCGCTGTGCCACCCTGTGCCCTGTCTCCAACCCTAAACTCCTGGTGTGAGTTTTGTGCGCGCTTGGAAGTGAATAACATGCAAGCAATTTAAAGCTACAAGTATCATTCCTTACTCAATTGTTTGGCATTCTGGCAAGAGGCCGTTGCTGCTCCCGCAAGAACTCTTCCACAATGAATATCCCATCTAAGCTGAACCTTGATCAAACTCAGAAATGAACCCAACATGTTAAAGCTGAAAATTCAACATCGCAACAAAGGCAAGTAGCTTCACAAGTAACCGGAGTCCGACTTGAATCACTGACCTGCCTTTCAGTCAAGCAACAGCTGATGGTTCCCCACTAGGAGCAAGGGAACGCCCGGGTCCACTGTCGGCAAACCCGGCATGATGCGGCCATGAGCTGCATGCAGAAACACTGGAGAGACCCAGGAACGCGCCTGAGATGCGTCAGGTGGTGCAAACTGTGCAAACAAGATATTGACAAAATAACTGGGTAAAAGATGGTAAAAGCATAAGAGAACTTCAGCAATTGAAAGAGAGCGCATGGGTAGAAGCAATTACACAGCTCTCCAAGATTCTCCAAGCATATAGAGGGACTTGCTCCAATTTGTGCAGCCAGTGCAGCAAATTTGACCGTACTTGAAACTTGTGCTTCCAGAACTGGAATCCGTGCCTGCATTAAGGACCTGTCCAACCAGGTCTTTGGTGTCAAGCTCGGGGTGTCCAAAGAAGCCTGGAGTTTCATGGAGAATCCAGATCTTTCCTCCAGGAGTTGAACTTTCATTGCCTTTACATGCCTTTAGCACCTTTACTTCATTTTACTTCCAGCTTGCATCAGCTTCTGAGCCTCCAAAGGTTGTGTTGACACATGTTGACACGGTATTTCCATGACATCCTTCGTTCTGCTAAGTGGCTCGGGTCAAGGACTGAATGATGTCGGCACTCGTCAGCAGGGACAAAAGATTCACATTGTCCACATCGTCGAAGAAAGCATGCCCTACCCCAGGCAGAACTTTTCTTTGAGCACCTTCAGGAGTTGCGCAACTGGGCAAAGCTTTCTTTGCAAACACACAGATCACACAGTACCAGAATGGCAAAACAGGGGAGCAATAAACCAGGCTCAAAGAGAAACAAAGCAGCTGAAAGGCAACAGTCAGAAACTGACTCACTCGGTGGTCTTGCTCTTTTCTATCCCCGGCTGATCACAGCGTATTGCCGTCGTCTCTGCCAGACTAATGACTAAAGGATCTACGTTGTCAGCCCTTGGTCTCACAGGGCATGTCGTCACACCAGCCACATGGAATTTGTAACTTTGAGCTCGGCCGTTTGGAGCCGCAATTGCGATACATCGCACACAAAGTTGCATAGACGCTATGACAATGTCTGGGGTTCCCATGGCATTCGACAGGTATCGTGGAACCGGTGTTGTGGTCCTTATTGCCACCAAACTACGCTTGGCCAGGACTGAACACAGAGAAACTGAGAGAGACTGAGAGAGACTGAGAGAGACTGAGAGAGACTGAGAGAGACTGAGAGAGAGAGAGAGAAAGAGAGAGAGAGAGAGAGAGAAAGAGAGAGAGGGAGAATAGAGCCCTACTCAGAACCTATCACTTTTTGAACTGTTCACTGCCACATGGGGCCATTAAAAGAAGCAGAAAACGTGCGCAAAGAATCGGCCAAGTACTGCACATTAAGACATAGCGAAGAACCATTTCTGAGGTTAATCCAACTATTTGCCACTGGACATGATCATATATCATTTCAGCCCCTCTGCTTGCTTGTAGAGACAGGGGTGGTAAAGAAAGCAAACCCCAACCATGGTTGCACAACATTCTGCATTCAAAATGAAAGCAAGGGTCGATGCGAGACACGATGTCATTCTGGGGCTGCACTGTGATTGAAGTCAAGCGGTTGGTCGATTTCATATCCTGTCCAAAAAGCAATGCCTCTGCGACCCCAATTCCAGGTGCGGCAAAAGCAATAGCTGTCATTTCCACGTGCGGACCTCTTGAGGTCTGTTGGTCCAATGACGTTGCTGGGAAACGAAGGGAAAACACATGGGCAAAAAAATGAAAACAACTTGTACAAAATTTGCTTGAAGGTAAAAGATCACAAAAAGTGCAAACGAAAAACGTATTTGTGAGATTTAAGTGTTCTTCCCGCCTGGACGTTTCAATTCTTGTCGGAGCACTTCTGCAGCGACCAACTTAGCAATCCCTCCGCCCAACGAGTGGCCGGTAATGTAATATGTCCGATTGGGGTAGCCTTGGTACAGGCAAGCTTTCTGATGCATTTACTAGTTGATGACATCAACATCTTCAGAATAGCGGATGCTATACAATTGCAGGCAATTGCAACGCACAGCAAGGCATTCATATGCATTCGAGTATCTGATCATTCGACTCTTCACCAGCTTCAGCAAATTGAGAAATGACAACGAAAAGTTTCCATCTTGCTGAACATAGACGTGCCTGCAAATCCAGGCGATGCCTGGGCCCCAAAGTTGGATCACACTTGGGCCCAGACGCTCAAAGACATACATCATGCCAACTGGAAGCCACAAATCCATATCTTGCAACGCATCAAACATGTCAGTCGTCCCTCGAACAGCAAAAATCGATGTACTGTTGTCTCCTGCAGTGAACTCGTAGAAGGAGGTCCAGTCAAATGTGCCAGTAAGCATGATCGGGATGTGTCTGTAGCTGACTCGCCAATGAGGGAAATATTGACGCAACAAGCCTTCAACGTGGCTAGGTGGTTCATAGGTGAAAGCTGACATAAGAGCAAAATCTGCCAAGGTCAGATCTGAATCACCATATGGTCCAGAGCGAAAAGCAATCGCACAAATTGGCCAACATCCTCCTAAGTCTCCAATGTAGCCAATATCATAGTACTGACAACTTGGTGAAGTTGGATCACAAAACATGGGGTTGGCTCCGACCGTGCGGTGGTTCGCAATACAGCAGCTAATGACAGTGACCTGAGGGGCTGCAGGGAAAAACATGCTGGACACAGGGGGAAACGAGAAGGCAAAAAAATTATTGACTGCCTGTGAGGAGGAAGAAAACCAAAGGCACCTATACGCATAAATGAATAAATAAACATATACACAATGCATTGGTTTTAAAGTTTAAAGTTGTGTGTGTGTGTGTGTCAGATTATATGAATGCATATAAATGGACATAAATGCCATTCAATGCCACTTGGTCACCAGTGCCAGTTGAAACAGGCTGAGCAAAGACAGAGACAGCAGCTGAACCCGGACACCACATGCAAAGGTCCGTCTTAGGCCAAACTGGCGACAAAGCGAGAGACCCAAGATTAAACTGAGGTCCTGTACTGGACTCAGCACTGGGCTGGCCCACAGAATTGCCCAAGACACCAACATCAATGCAAAGCTCTCGAGCATTCCGAACAGCCACGTCAACGGTTTTTGGATCGAAACGGCAATCTGCACCAGGAAGCAAAGAAGCAGTGCCGCTGCACAGTATGACATAGAGTACCACCAGTCCAAGGCTCCAGCCAATAAGCCAAGGATATACGTCATGAAAATGAATGGCGTGCGAAAGTGAAGCTGATCATCATATCGAAGACCACAGAATGAGTCACCCCAATCTTGAAGAGCTTGCAGGGTAGGTCCAGCTGGCCAGCAGGTAAGGGCAGACAGCTCAGGATTGCCCAAGAGCATTCCAAGGATGATAAGAACGAGTGCCTCCAAGCTCAAGAAGATCACTGCAGAGTGACCGGTCAAACCACCAAGAAGAATCATTCCAAAAGAGAAAATCAATGGAAACACATCGAAAATGTGGAACAAGCCCACGCAAATCGGCAGGCAGCAATCAAACGGCTGCTCACTTTGGACACTTCCAATACTGGGCGCATCATGAACAGCAGTTTCATTGATCAGCACGTGACGTTGGCTCACAGTGCGGCGGGACAAGGGATCCGATGCAGCTGAAGGAGACATGATGATCTCCTCTTCCAGCCTATATGTGCTGTAGGGAAGGGCTATCGTCTGACTTCGTGGCCGAAACTGTCTGTTCGCATCTTCAAGGGTGATCTCCTCAAAAGCAAAAGTGTTTTGAAGCTCCCAGCCAGGCGGAAGAACCGTCTCAGGGAGTTCATTCTCAATGTCTTGAATTGGCAGCACTTTTGTGGCTGTGCCGTAGTAAGACACTTTCAGCACTTTTGCGCGACAGGCAGCCGCAAAGGCTACGATTTTCAGAGTCAGATCCCCAATAGTCCAAGCAGCCCAAAACAGGACCACATGAATGCAAGCGATTGCAAGCATAGCACTCGACAATTGGAAGTTGTTTTTCCAGGTCACGAGGTCAATGACAACCATCACCACCGGCAAAATGTCTAGTGAAACATGGATTACAAATTGTAAAATAAGATCGGCGACTTTGCGCCAGCTCTTGATGGGTGCAGGCCAACCACAAACATAGAGCCTCCCTGCGGCAATCTCTGCGAATGAAGCAAAACACATGGCACGGCGATAGGCTTCAAACATTTCAGTTCGCCATGCATCCACACTCATCAAGTAACAAAAGCGTAGGAGCTCGCTGGTGGTTCCAATGAGCAGCCAGGATTTCACGAAGGCTGCCAGAAAGCGGAGTGTGAAGTCGAAATCTGAGGAAGAAGGATCATAGTGGTGATACCATTCCACATGCCAAAACAGAACAATGACCAAGGACGCACAAGCAATGGCACAAGCAGCCACACAAAGAAGGTAGGTGTGCCATACTGCTAGAATGTTCTTGGTCCATGGTGCTGTTCTTAGCCAAGTTTGGCTCAAGGTACTTGAACGATTTGGACAGGCATCGCATCCTTCTGCCGAATCTCCGCTACTTTTTTCACTTCGGTCTGAACTCCGACTGCTGCTACGGCTGCCACGACTCCTGGCCCGGTATGCCCGGGATGCCCGGGATGCCCCGGAGGACTGCGACGCCTGTGATGCCTGTGACTCTGATCGCCGCCTCGCAGGCTGACGTCTCGACGGCAGCGCCTTGGGCGTCTGCCCTGGCAGCGCGTTTGGCTGCGGTAGCTGCAGCTGCGCTACCATTTTACCATCTTCGAACTGAAACAGCCACGGAGCAAGAAATAACAAATCACGAATCACCACTCACTACACTATCTGGAAATACGTGGGCTTTCAATGTGAGCACGATATAGCACGATGTTTCAAACACTCTTGTAGGCATGAAATTCAGTATCTTTGACGGCTTCTTTGCTTTGCTTTCTACTGGCTGGCTAGGGACTGCCTACTGTCTCTTGGGCGCATCAAATCTTCAATCAAGCGTATATTACGCAGGCAGCCCTGGTACGCTCTCTTTATTCCCTAACTGCTGAGTGATTTCTAAGCGTTTTTCTAGCACTTGTTTGCTGTGTGCAGCAGCTCGTGCATTCACTGCTTATGACACTTGAAGCATTGCTGCCAAACAACATGAAGACTTTTCCTGCCTGTATGCAACCTTAATACCCACTTATTTGCAATCTACCCAGAACACGCGAAAGGAAAACCATGCCCTTCAAGTTTGAAATTGGCGCACCAAGTTTGCCCTTTCCTAACCATCACACCTGGCAGTAGGTTCTGCAATCTCTTTGTCTCAGCCACGGATGGAAGCACAGCATCTGCATCCCCTGCCTTGGAAAAATATGAAAAAAAACAGTAGGTGTTTGCCAATATGTTGCGCCCTGAAGTTCTTGTGAAGATGCATCATTGTAGTAATGGTGCTGTAATGTATTATTAATTATTATTCTATGATTCGCCCCATGCGGGTATAGACGTCATGATAAGGATGTGATTCGTTTTGACGTTGATTCTAAATATTTGTGGAGGCAGGCGGGGCTCTACAGCCAAATTGCCAGTAGGAGTGTTGCAAAGCTCGATGAGTCTTGGAGTTGTTGCAGCTTCGGCTCAAGTTGACGCATGCCTCGGCCTCGGAAGAAATCACAAAGGCTTTCTACACTAGCGAGTGTTGGTCAAAGGCAGTAATAGACAGTCAGGGGGATGCGACGAATTCTCTGGAGTATCTGCACAAGTGTGGCAGAGTCTGTCCGCAGATCTCAGCCAAGTTTCGCAAAAGAGACTCGCGGAAGCGTAGTGTCGCAAGTGGCAGCACTTGGCTGAGGCCACCTGCCGCAAAAACGCCAAGTTGGAGCCGGAAAACGAGGAACAAACTTTGGAATCAAAGGCTGCAACCCAGAGACACCTCAAGGAGAACTCAGACATGCAGCCTGTATATATATATATTATACATTTTATATATATATATAGGAGTCACAAGGATGATTGTGAGTTCTCAGGGTCACAGAAGCAACAATAATAGATCCAAATAGTATCAACATATCAACCATTGAGCCATCTCCCATAAATTACCTCACCCCAGACTGAAACGCAATCGCTGTAGTAGTCCAAGCTTGAAATTGGAGCTCTTTGCGGCCAAGGGTCGGCTGATCCGCAGGAAATTGTCGACAAAATTTGTATCCTTGCTCTCAGTTGCAGTCCTCAAATCTCAAGTGGAACAAGCACGCCAAGAATTCTCAAGGCTGAAACCAAGGCAAAGGAAATATTGCTGACACTGCGTGCTGTGTTTCATCTGGTGTTTAACCATGTCAAGATATGTCAAGCAGGATCGAGCAGGATCGAGCAGGGCCTCTGGGTGATAACATCTTCGTACCAGCCAAGCCGACCAACCAGCGGCGTAATGACCTCGGCACGGGCAGCGTCTTACGGGCAGCGTCTTAGCATTGGTCCGTGCGATGTGCCATGCACGACATCGCAGCCGAGCCACAGCTGGAAGCGTCTCATAGACATTTTCGGGTAGGCTGGGGAGCAAAGGGGCCACCAGCGACAGTGGAGTTCCTCAAAATTCGTGACAAATCACAAAGTAGTACTGAAACAAGCGCGGATTCTCCGAGCTGTACTTCAAATCTGACCACATGTCCAAGTCAACGTAGTCAGTGCAGTCAACTTACATGTTGAATCATGTTCATGCATTCGCTACTCAGTGTTCACCGCTGCGTTGCCAGGTTTCTCCGGTAGCTCGTGGCTGGATTGATGAGGCAGAGAGCCTACGTGAGCGTCGATCCTACATGCGGCATATTGCTGTCCATATCAATCTTATTTTGCTGAGCGCTTAGCTCGAATGTTCCTGATTCTTGGCTCTTGTGGGCTTCGCAGGCTTAGTCAGGAGATGGAAATTGTTTCTTCTTCCAAATTCTCCACTGCAAATCATAATCACGTTTCCACAAAATAAACAATGGGCAGAAAGAAGAGTGGACAAATTCAAAGGCCAAAAAGTCATTCAAAAATCTACCAGAACACTTCTCATGCCAGGCTTATACTGCTGCAACAAGCTGGCGATATCCCTGCTTTCATGGGACAAGTGCAACTCGTAGCGACAGAATCATTGCAATCATTCATCTTCCAATTCGTGGGGGATCACATGAGCATCGCGTGACTCGCTACAAGGTTTCCTTGCTGTCCCGATGTCCCCTGCCTTTGTAGGCAACTTTTAGCTACCGGTGGTACATGGCCGAGCATGTCCAACATTCGAAGGATGAAGTAGCTGAGGGCCCCACATCAACCAGTTCTGGCTGCGACAGAGCCAGGTTCAATGCCAACACAGCACCCATAGACTCAGCTACCAGTAGCACCTGCCTGGTCCAATGCCAAGTCTGTTTAGTGGAGATCTGTCGTTCTGCTAGAAGCTGTCCACGTCCAAGTCTTGCATCTTATTAGATCATCATACATGTATGTGTGACATGTACATGTGTATATATATATGTGTGTGTGTGCTCATGCATGCATTATATATCATATTATGTAGTGTATGTCATTGCATCTTCAGTCGAGTTTCCTGTTTCCTGCTAGCCTCTCGTCTGATGTGCACATGATGAACGTTCTGTAGCATTTGCACGGTTTGCCTATCATCGCGTCTCTCCTCAATGAAGGTGCTCAGCGCCGCCAGGAGTTCTTCTAAACCACCTTACCACTGTGACACAATCTGACATCGCTGACATCAGTGCAGCCTTTAGATGTGCATAGTATATTTCATCTAAGCATGTAAGCATGTAAGCATGTGGGTAAGTAAGTAAGCAAGCAAGCAAGCAAGCAAGTAAGTCAGTGAGTGAGTGAGTGGGTGAGTGGGTGGGTGAGTGAGTAAGTAAGTAGGTATGTAGCTATGTAGCTATGTAGCTATGTAGCTATCTAGCTATGTAGCTATGTAGCTATGTAGCCATGTAGCTATGTAACTATGTAGCTATGTAGCTATGTAGCTATGTCATATGTCTCTAGGTCTCTAGGTCTATAGATCTGTAGATCTGTAGATCTGTAGGTACGTATAGTATATATATAGGATGTCTAGTTGTCTGTCTGTCTCTCTGTCTGCCTGCCTGCCTGCCTGCCTGGCTGGCTGCCTGGCTGGCTGTCTGTCTGGCTGGCTGGCTGGCTGTCTGCCTGCCTGCCTGTCTGTCTGTCTGTAATGTATGTATGTATGTATGTATGTCTCTCTGTCTCTCTGTCTCTCTGTCTCTCTGTCTCTCTGTCTCTCTGTCTCTCTGTCTGTCTGTCTGCCTGTCTGTAATGTAATGTAATGTAATGTAATGTATGTATGTATGCATGCATGAACGCACGCACGCACGCACGCACGTACGTACGTACGTACGTAGGTACCTACGTATGTAGGTATGTAGGTATGTAGGTATGAAGGTATGAAGGTATGTAGGTATGTAGGTATGTAGGTATGTAAGTATGCAGGTATGTAGGTATGTAGGTATGTAGGTATGTAGGTAGGTAGATAGGTAGGTAGGTAGGTAGGTTAGGTAGGTAGGTCTGTCTGTCTGTCTGTCGGTAAATGTATGTATCCATGTATGTATATATGTATGTATGTATGTATGTATGCATGTATGTATGTATGTAGTACGTACGTACGTACGTACGTACGCGCACGTATGTATGTACGTATGTACGTATGTACGAATGTACGTATGTACGTATGTAGGTATGTAGGTATGTGCGTATGTACGTTTGTACATATGTACGTATGTACGTATGCACGTATGTACCTATGTACGTAAGTAAGTAATTAAGTAAGTAAGTAAGTAATCAAGTAAGTAAGTAAGTAAGTAAGTAATGAGGTATGAAAGTATGGAAGTATGTGAGTATGTATGTATGTCTGTATGTCTGTATGTATGTATGTCTGTCTGTATGTCTGTATGTCTGTATGTATGTATGTCTGTATGTCTGTATGTCTGTATGTCTGTATGTCTGTATGTCTGTATGCGTGTATGTGTGTATGTGTGTATGTATGTATGTGTGTATGTATGTATGTCTGCATGTATGTAGTCTGTATATCTGTATGTCTGTATGTATGTATGTATGTATATGTGTCTGTATGTGTGTCTGTATGTGTGTCTGTATGTGTGTCTGTATGTGTGTCTGTATGTGTGTCTGTATGTATGTATGTATGTATGTATGCATCTATGTAAAAATAATGTTTGTATAAATAATGTATGTATAAAAAATGTATGTATAAATAATGTATGTATAAATAATGTATGTATAAATAATGTATGTATGTAATGAATAATGTATGTATGTAAAAATAATGTATGTATAAAAAATAATGTATGTATAAATAAATAATGTATGTATGTAAAAATAATGTATGTATGTATGTATGTATGTATTTATGTATGTATGTATGTATGTATGTAATGAATGGTATGTATGTAATGAATTGCATGTATGTAATGAATTGTATGTATGTAATGAATTGTATGTCTGTCTGTATGTATGTCTGTCTGTATGTCTGTATGTCTGTATGTCTGTATGTATGTATGTATATAATTTATGTATGTATGTATATAATTTATGTATGTATGTATATAATTAATGTAATAATTAATGTATGTATGTATATAATTAATGTATGTACATAATTAATGCATGTATATAATTAATGTAATAATTAATGTTATGTATGTATATAATTAATGTATGTATGTATGTATGTATGTGTGTGTATGTGTGTATGTGTGTATGTGTGTATGTGTGTATGTGTGTATGTATGTATGTATGTATGTATGCATGTATGTATGTATGTAATGAATTGTATGTATGTAATGAATTGTATGTATGTAATGAATTGTATGTATGTAATGAATTGTATGTATGTAATGAATTGTATGCATGTAATGAATTGTATGTATGTAATGAATTGTATGTATGTAATGAATTGTATGTATGTAATGAATTGTATGTATGTAATGAATTGTATGTATGTATGTATATGCATATGTATATGTATCTGCATCTGTATCTGTATCTGTATCTGTGTATGTATGTATGCATGCATGCATGCATGTATGTATGTAGTTATGTAGTCATGTAGTTATGTAGTTATGTAGTTTTGTAGTGATGTAGTTATGTAGGTATGTAGTTTTGTAGGTATGTAGTATTGTAGTTATGTAGTTATGTAGTTTTATAGTTTTATAGTTGTGTTGGGAGGTATGTAGGTATGCAGGCATGCAGGTATGCAGGTTGGTATGTAGGCAGGTACGTACGCATGCATAGAATGCAAGTATTTATGTATGCATGACGTATGTATCTATGTATCTATGTATCTATGTATGCATCTATCTATCTATCTGTCTATCTATGCATCTGTCTGTCTATCTATCTATCTATCTATCTGTCTATCTATCCATCTTTCTTATCTATCCTATCTATTCTATCTATCCTAGCCTATCCTACCCGACCCTATCCTACCTAATCTTTCCATCCATCCGACCTAGCTATCGTATATATTTTTCTCTTATCAATCTTATCTATCTTGCCTATCTTATCTACAGTATCTTAAAAATATCTTATTCTATTTTTTGTCTTATCTATCTTATCTATCTGTTTTATCTACATGATGATTCTTTTGTATCTAGTTCATGCCAGCGGACCGACAACCGTGCTCGTAAAACTAACGTTTTTGAGAACGTGCAACTACGTTACTAACTTCTTAATGTTTAAAATCAACTTGCAACTATGTTACTAACTTTTCTAACCACTTGCATGGGATGGGGTGGGGTGGGCTATTAATTAACGCCTTTTCTACTAACAACTTCCAACTACGATACTAACATCTCTAACCACTTGCATGGGGTGGTGTGGGAAGGGCGCGGTTGGGTGAGGTAAGGCAACTTGCAACTATGTTGTTATCTTCTCGGTCAAGTTCCAACTACGTTGTCGGCTTTTGTGACACAACTTGCAACTACGTTGTTATCTTCTTTTTCAATTATCCGACTACCTCATCGACTCTTGTAACACAACTTGCAACTACGTTGTCGGCTCTGGTGACACAACTTGCAACTACGGACGTTGTTTTCTTCTCGGTCGAGTTCCAACTACATGGTTGACTTTTGTTAGTTGTTGTCTTCAGAAGGGAAATGGGCATTTTACATGGGTATGTGAGCCACCGTGCGGAATTCATGCGAAAAGTATATCGCAGCCGGGGCAAGCTTGTTTGTCATACTGTTACTATTGATGCAGCATGGTCTGCATTAAAGAATTGCATTCCCAAAAGTTTGTCCTCCCAAAGCCGTGATTTACTGTTGTACGCAAAATCATGGCAATGGAGGTACACAAACCGCAGTGCCAACTTGCAGCAGAAGACGGTTGAAGCATTGAAATGCATCTTCTGACTTTTCCATCTTTTCCAGACTCCACCAAAAAAGAAAAAAACGATGAAAATGAGCTGCTACTGTGGTAAAACGAGAAAACACCCAAAGTTTGGTATCCATTTTTTGGACGGTTTTCATGAAAGAAATTCGCGTTTCGCCACAGTACCAACGTGCTTTTACGAGAGACGTGATCCGGAGAGAGGTCTGCAGAGTTGGTTTCGACCAGCGAAACCCGAAGCCCGAAACCCGAAACCCGAAACCCGAAACCGACTGTTAAAGTTGGTTTCGAACTGCGAAACCCGAAAC
>Ga0126342_10006088_pt1 | contig 21308 bp, 20 predicted proteins | sample Cyp1metagenome_FD_92528 | JGI IMG/M metagenome (GOLD analysis project Ga0126342, IMG submission 92528) | Coral microbial communities from Lord Howe Island, Old Settlement Bay, Australia - Cyphastrea 1 metagenome | ecosystem: Host-associated > Invertebrates > Cnidaria > Coral ...
ATATATATATACATACACAATTATATATACATATACATACATATTATATATACATGATATATTATATATATCATTAACTCAACAATATATATATGTATGTTATTTTATGGTGATTGAACGAGATATACTGGGATCGGGCTCGGATCATCGGAGATGGGATCTTGAGACACCCCCTGAGGATGTTCATATGACTTATTGTTTAATAAGTGAACCATTGTTTAACAAATGAATATTTTTACTACTATGTCCAGGACTGTGTTGTTTAATTTGCGATGGATTGTATAGGTTATGTGATATGTAGAATGGGTCGTTTAGCCGTAAAACCTCAAAAAAGGCAAGCGGTCTACCAGACTTTTGAGTTTCAACATGTTTCAACCACAGTTGTTGACTAAAAAGCAAAACATGACACCCATTTAGGATCACTTTGCGGCCCAATTTGAAGGTGTTTGCAGCAAACTGGACGGTTTTTTCATGTTTTTTCTGCATGCCTTCAGCGGGGACAGGACTACTATGGAATGGGATCCAGGACTTTGGGTCCCGATGGAATTACGATTCGACTGGAAAATCTGATTATGGGAATGAGATTTCGAAAGGCCTCATGAATCTATCGGATTTTTGGGCATGTTGATGATTTCCTTTATGGCCATTATATGCCATTATCATCATGGGAATCCAAAGATATGTGAATGTTGATAACAGTAAAAGACCTCAATCCAAAGATATGTTCAATGTTGATGAAAAGGCAACATGACGACATATGACGACATCTTGGCATGTGACTTCTATGGATGTTTGACCAGCCCCGCCTCCTTTGATTGCTATGAGTTCTACACTCGTAGCATGTTGAAACAACTTCAACCGCTATTTTTGTCGATATGTCTATGTTTGACCCACCAACAAATCCCAAACTTCATGGATTTCACCGATATTCACTAACACTTACAAACTATTTCAGCATATTTCGACCATTCCCAAGCCAGTTTCCACAGTTTCCATGTGTTCTCCTTGAACAAATCCCATTTTACCTCAGATCTCTGCGTCACCATAGCCGTTTCAGCCTCCCTTAACCGTGACGACTTGGCAGCCATGGGAGATCACTTGGTGAGCTTCACAGCGACCAGTTGCCTGGAGGTTATGGAGGTTATGGATCTAATGCAGGTGGATATTGGAGGTAAAATATTAATAATGGTAGATATATTATATTAAACCTCCATTCCCAGTGTAAATTATATTCCCATTATAACATATAAACATTAATATAAACATTAATATAATATTATACCTCCATTCCCAGTGTAAATGTTGATAGTTATAATATGTTATAATGGGAATGGGATTATTAAGGAGACATAATCATGTAGAAATCATACAAGTGTAACATATTACAATGGATGGGATTAATGGGATATGAATGGGATATACTCATATTGTACGTAATTAATGTGGTTAGTGGGATTAGTGGGATATAATCATATATTTACAGACAATGTGACATTTTATATATGGGCCATAAGTTTCTATGAATGTAGCATAGCGTAAATGTTTATAGTTATAATGGGAATGTGATTAAGGGGATGTTAATGGTACATAATGATATAGAAAAGTAATGGGATTATATACTAGGGTTAATTTACATCTAATTCTACATTATATAAGTGTAATTCTACGTTAAACGTGAATAGAGACTATATTATATTCCACTGGGTAACACGGTAATAGTGGGAAATATTATATAATTAATAATAGGGAATAAATTGGGAAATAGTAAGGGTACAATGGATATAATTGGGATAATAATGCGAATATTATATGGGGATATAAGTGGGATATAATGTGGTAATAATGGGATATACCCTCCGGTAGTCAAACGTGGCATGCTGAAAAGTGAACATTCCCTATTTAGTTCAATGAGTTTCCCCGCTATATATAAACCTTCATCTCTGGTACCCAAAAAATGGTGTTGGATTTTTCCCTCCACAATTCGGTACCCTCTGATAAACTAACATAACTATGGAAAATCACCATTTTTAATGGGAAAACTCACCAATTTTCAATAGCTATGTTAGTTTACCAGAGGGTATGTACTTTTTTCAGATTTCCGTGGGTACTTTGAGAGTCGTGGTATATTGGATTTTTGGAACATTGACGAGCATTATTTCCACGCCTTCGGTCACCTGCAATAATTTTCAGTTGTGGGGCTCTTCACGGTGATGGAATATTTTTTGGGAAATGATGGGCAAAATATTGGAAAGATGGAGCAGCTCATCATAATAATGATAAGCCATAGTCGCTATCATTTTTTCCTCCTCAACCTGAGTATGCCCACATACAAATTATTGATGTTTATTTTTTCTGAGTTGTTTGTTTGTTTGGTTGGTTGGTTGGTTTGGTTTGTTTGGTTGGTTGGTTGGTGGGTTGGTTGGTTTGTTTGTTTGTGTGTGTGTTCCCCATGTGCATGTATTCATTATATCTGTAAATTATGTTCCCTATCTTACTCTGTTCACGTTGCGAATGTGAAAAGGGGACGAAACTTGAGGTAACAAAGTGAAGATCGAGAAGGTCAAAGGGAAAACCACTGCGCCTTGGTGCCGTGTTTCTACTGGATCGAGCCATGATTCAGTGGACGTTTTACCTGCAGCATTTTGGATTTGAGGAATAAAGATGGTAATACACAACATAGGTTGGTACACAAAAGTGCCAAGAGAGAGAGAGAGAGAGAGAGAGAGGTAGAGATGTAGAGATGTAGAGATGTAGAGATGTAGGGAGAGGTAGGTAGAGAGAGGGAGTGCTATATTGAATATTCAAAGTATTTCAGAGTATATATTAAGGGAATGTGGCTAATGGTTCCCAGCGCTGCTACTTGCATTCGCTGGATACACTCATGGCGCCATAACCGGCCAGTGTGGACAAATTCATCCGACATGTTCCTTGATTACATGCTTAATTATTGTCAGTGCACTGTTTTGAATTGCCAGATAAGTCGACTAACATGGCAGTTGAGTATGCCCCACTATTTCTTGCCATGTGACGTGTGTAAATTACATTCATTTGTAGCGAAATGATCCATTGCACAATTCTCATTCAGTTACCAAGCTGTTCACAACTGCGGTGTTTCCCTATTAGGCACTGTGATTTGTAATAGATTGCAATGTGCTACTAATATCTATTATATCATGCTATCATATGCTATTTGATTAGTGTTACTGTTGATACTTTCGGGATGTTTGGCTAAACCGCCAGCCGAAAAGGACATCAAACACATTTTGCAAGAGAGCAGAACCTTGAAGAAGGCCTTCGAAACAGAGGTGCTTTGTCCAATTGCAGAGTGCCAGGGAAAAAATACATTGTGGTTTCATGGCTTGGTTGGACCTGTAGGAGATGTTTATTCTTCGCAATATAAATATACATATATCATATATATATATATATATATGTATGTACATATATGTGTGTATATGCGTTTATTTATTCATATATATATATATGTATATGTGTGTGTGTGCGCGTGTGTGAGTGTGTATATATATATATGTATATTTGTGTGAGAATGCCCGGAATCAGAAAATGTGTCTCAGATTCGGAATTTGCTGTAGGAATCGCCCAGAGGGACAAGCTGTGACTGCCAGACCCTTCAAAACCTAAACTCGGCAATGGAAGAGCACATGTTAAGGATGTTCTTACAGGAAGGGCACCCCTAGATGCGTAAGTTACCGTAAGTTGTTTCATATTTACACTAGGTTTTATGGCGGATATATCTACAGTTACCTGTGGTCATAAATCAACAAACATAAGGTGGCTCCTTCTGAACTGCGAAGCATGGAGGATCCTCCGTTTCCGGGACATCGTTGGGCTACCCTCCGCCAGCTGAGGATCAACATAGGCGCGGTTACCCCATGGACAGAGGTGACAAGATTGAGAAGAAGGCTCCTCCCATCATCATCCAGCACTCAGGCGACGCAACTGCAACAAGCCTTGGGGATGCAAGCGTAACCAGCAACAAGACGGATATAACCAGGAATGGGGAGAGTTCCAACACTGTGGGGTTCTATATGGATATGATCATGATTTGGGGTGAAATCACTGAAGCCATGCCGTCGAGGTAGCTTGGCTCAGCGCTCTTCGGAACAATCGCTATATGCTGAGTGGGGCCTAGTGTCAACGGTGTTGTTGGCTTACAACACTCATCACCAGCTGGTGTTGAGACCCGGAAGAGATTGCTGGGGTGAACAGGAAACGTACTGCATGTTGACCTTTTTAGGGGGGTTCACGTGTTTCTTGTTATTATATGTCATGTACAGTATGTTATTCCTCATTTATAATTACTATAGTCAGATTCTGTGGATTGTATATGGTTGTAGGATGTTGTATGAGAGTGGGAAGACATTTCACGTCCCAGTTGCAAGTATATATAGATAGTGTTTGCTTTAGATTACCATTTTCAAATCAACCATTTATCATGCTTTGCAATCCTTTACATGTAAGTTGCATATCATCCACGACCACGTGGCCAAACACAACTTTCCGCTAGAACGTGACTGCGGACTGGCAACTGTCCATATCGTAGGTAAGGTCCATCACTTTGGCTCCAGAAAACCAATCTGCAGAGTGGAGGTTGGATTCCTAGTTGTTTTTTTCTTGACTTGGGATTACATCAGAAATTTTGGGGATTTCGCTTTTCTTACATTTCAAGAAACATTCGGATTGTGAGCCCAAGTATTACTTTTTTCATTTTATCAATATCATGTTATATCATATTGCGCTTTTAATTTTATTATATTTTATCATATTATACTCTATTTCATCATATCATATTATATTTTTAATTTTATTATATTATATTATATTGTAATTTATATAACATATCATATTATAAACAAAAAAATACTATTTTTTCCAACCACATGTTATCTCGGTGGTTCCAAATATGTTTTGTCTCCTGCCTATGGGATGATGAGCATCAACGACAGGCGCAAAAGGGACCACCACTTAAGCATGTTTCTGCGGAAACAAAAGCAACAGTACCCCAAAAACAAACTCTGAAAGCTAAAAAACATTCCGCTACCTCAACATATAACATAAAAGAATCATATAATATCATATAATGCCAAAATCAACATCAACAGCTTCATCCTAAAGATCCTAAATGTTTGTATATCGATGTTCCCCTAAAACCGGCCGCCATAACCAGCTTCGCCGAAAACGGCGCAGCCTGAGGAGAGCGGATGATTTCTGGCAAGCCATCCTCACTCAGCATCTCGGTGGACGTCGACTGGGGAAAGCCATCGAAAATGGAGATATTTTAACCATTTGTTACTATATTGATATATTGATATATTATGCTATATATATATATATATATATATATATATGTTATTTTAACTATCAAACATGTTACTATGGGATATGATTGATATGAAACCATATTTAGTATGATGGCTAAAATATCTCCATTAGATCAGCCATCTATATCTATGGGATATGATTGATATGATATATTGAGTATGAACGACTTCTGCTTTTTGTAAATAGATGATCTAAGCATATTTAACCATCAGCTATGGAATATGATAATGAGTATTAACTACTTATAACATTTTATACCTACTTCTCGTTTTTTTTTAAACCTAACCATATTCAAACATCAGCAATGGGGGCATCAGCCATCAATCATAATCAGTCTAAGATGTCCAGCCATAACAATGGGACGATGATTCCCCGTGACGAGCATTTTTTCAGAGGGTTGAACCGTTGAAACCACCAGTTGGTCAAGGTTAGTCTGATGACTGAACAAAATTTGCTGTTTATTGTCCAATATGGTATTGTAACAGTAAAACATACTGGAAATAATAATAATCACTTGATTTTTACTTATTGTTGTATAATTGTTTGATGTCTAGCCAAAGTGGTGTTTATTGTTGGAAAAATGCAGAACCTGGGGAATATTCCTCTGGTTCCAGCATGTTCCACCCAGCTTTTTCCAGAGGTTACCCTCTGGTAATTTGTTACATAGCCATGGTATAGATGGCCCATTGAAATAGATGGTTTACCCATTAATAGCATGGTGATTTTCCATGGCTATGTTGGTCATAACCGTGTCATAACCAGAGGGTACTTGTTTTGGCTTCTTTTTAAAAAATCAGGCTTGACATTTTTGATGCTGTCCCTTTTTGAATTCCATAGGATCCCAAGTCCTGTTGCGGATTTTTGTTTCAGGGCGCATGATATTGGCCCGGCCCAGCTTCAAACTATATGTGTTGTTTACATTCTCCTCTGGCTGGTTTTAAAATCCAACATGTTTATTACATCTGCGGCTGCTTAATGTGAATCCGTGCCACCATTTTTTTTGTTTCACAGAGTTTGGGATCCTTGTCATAAATTGTTTCACCCTCAATTGGAGGTTTCCTATCAGATCAAGTACCCCCAAATCATCATGAAATTCATAACTCATCCAAGTCATGGATGACCATTTGGGCCATTTGGAGGTTTCCAATCCATAGGGGTACCCCTAGGTCTCATCCATGATGGGATTTTCCATGAAATCAGCTGGGGTACCCCCTGACAGGAAACCTCCATAAATTCGCCATCCAGGCTGTCCTTCTACATCCAGGCGCGCGCGGAAGCCTTGCGAGACCGCATCGTGGACTTCCAAGGTGAGCCGGAGGTGATTTCTCATGAAAAATGGCGGGCTTGAAACCCTCCGGTTTCATCCTTTGGGTGGTGGTTTAACATGGCTCAACTATGAAGAAATAAGCCTTTCACGGGATTCAATGGGAATTGGGAATTCATGGGGATATAGTGTAATCAAACATGACAATTGAAAATCCACTGCAAATGGAGTTGTATAGCTGGGAAAATCCACTATAAATATTCTATAAATGATTTATAGGTAGATTTTTCATTGCCATGCTTGATTACCAGAGCGTGACCATCAAGCCCACGACGGGATATATCCTTTGGGTAATATCCCATGGGTTACATGTCACCAATGTAACCACGAAGTACTGGGAATATTTAGGGAAAGTTTGGATGGGATATCTACCGGAACTACTTGATGACATATCAATGTTCCATAGGACAAAACAGAGAATTTTGGGTCAACCAGCGAACTGGATGGGTAGTCAAAGACTAGGGTTTTTTCTTAAGATTTTACCGTCAAGAATGGGAGTAAACTAACTGGAGAGTTTAATAGAACTTAATTTTCGACTTGATCAGCACTGGTGTTTAGTCGTTGGTTGTTTGGGTCCACCAAACTGGGGGAACCTTGCTCGGGTAGTTGAACCCAATGGTGCTTGGCCGGTTTGATGAATGCGTAATGAATCCAACCAGCTGTAAACAAATGTTGGGCATCTAAGATTGGCAATGTTCGTTGCAGGCAATGGGATACCTTCGATACAACATTTTGATTGGGAATTGTTCACTATATGGTTTACCACATGAATGATGATGTGATGACTAATAGTCAATGGTGCTTCTTAGTAGTCAGTGGTGACGTTTGTCAGTTTCATGTGTGAATTTCATAGTGAATGCGTATTGTCACATGTAGACAAAATGACTTGGGATCAGGTAGCTTGAAGCAATAGAAGCAATACTTTTTTCACTTCAGCCCAACACTGTAGAATTAATGTTATTCATGATGAAGATAATCATCTCAAGCAAGCAGTAAAAAAGAAGGGATTGAATGATTGAACCAACAAAACATTGGACATCACCAGCAACAGATCGGACGGAACCAACACAAATATATGGTTTAAGCAACATTTTTGTTTAAGCGAAGCAGGAACTGGATATGTACAAGGCCGTATGCAAAAGCAAGCGTCCCACCATGTTGGGATCGGGATTCAAGCAAAACAAATTACTGTAAATGTGATGCGCAACCCAAATAAACATATGACTGGTACAATCCAGTTTGTGAGTTTCAAATGATTAAGGCTTAACGTTGTTGATTTTGTGATAGGTACAACTACTGTAATCAAACATGGCAATCGAAAATCCACTATTTATAATTTATAGATGATTCTGCCACCGGCAGACTCGGACTCCGAGATAACAATGGCGAGAGAGAGAGAGAGAGAGAGAGAAGAGATAGATGATTTTCCTCTTAAAACCTCCATTATTAGGGGACGTCCAATGGCCAATCATTGATTGGCAGAGTGTAACTAGTAGAGGTCACCAATTGGGTTCAGAGCCATGGCACTGCCATTGCGATTCCAGATCCGAAACACAAAAACATGTGAACCTCAACAGTTGGGTGTTCTACAAGGTAAGGTGCCCAAGAAAGATAATGTGGAAAACCCAATGCCATAAACAACTACCATTTGGGGATGGTTTATACCATTTGTGGTGACGGGGATGGTTTATTATTGGGTGTACCACATTACTGCACAAAAAAAAGCACTTGGAGGTGCAGTTTCACTAGCAAGTGGGTAGAGTAACCAGAGTTGTAAGGATTATATTCCACTTTATGGAGGTTATTGCCGTAGTTATAGCCATTAAGAACTCCAACAGCACCCCCAGGATCCCCCAAGCAGGTAAGTCGGTTTATGTTTTGTAACTACGATAACCAGGATTTATGGTGGATTACTCTACTGTTAAATTAAATGGAACCAACAATCAACTTATTAGTGGGGGGGGGCGATTTTGTATTCCATCATATTAGTTGACAAGTGCCACCCAGCTCCTGCGCAGGCAAGAAAACCCTGGTTGTTGAGATGGGCGGGAGCCTGTTCAGCGCGGATTTCGGACACTTCGCTCTTTTAATGGCGGATGCTTGGTGCGTTATTTTAGGGTCAAAGGTTGAAGAATCCCACCAAAAGTTGGAGGATTGACATCTGGTTGGTGCTTCGTGTTGAGCCTGGGGTAAAGGTGTTTGGGTTCCTCACAACCCACTGGGGTTGTTTCCCTGACCGGTCGGAAGAAGTGAAACGCCTGCCATTAGCACTTGATTCTTATTGGCGACCTGGGCAGCCAATGATGATTGAAATTTGGGAAGCCATTTTTCACTCGATTGGGTTAAGGGAAAATTTGCAGGAAAATCCTATATTTCATGGGACAAAAACATGGTTTCTTGATGTTTCCTGTAGATTTTCCCTTCAACCAATCCAGTGATTTTTCCGAAATGATGCAATGAATTGAAGTGGTCCAACACACACATCAGAGCTCATCAGACTCGATTCATGATCAACTACCCACAGATACCCACAACCGGCTTGGTGTTTTGCTACATTGCCTTTGCTTCGCACGTGAAGATAGCTGGAGAGTCTATAAATCAATCCAACCACAGCAGCAGCAGAGCAAGGACAAGATCGCCAAGAACATCAAAGACCCAGAGGTTGCGAAGTGGTAGCCAGACCGCATGGGCAAAACTGGGAGTGATGGAAAAGGCTCCAGATATGTCCAGATCTGGACAGGAGGTGCTAAGCCGGTAAGGAACCCACAAGGACCCTGTCAATTAGTGCGTGAACAAAGATGGTTGGGATTGAAGTAAGGTGTAACCTAGCTCCAAGTTGACACAAAGGGTGGACTGGTGGCGTCCGCCGTTTTTGGGATGAGGCAGCCCTACTGCCAATGTTTGATTGGATTTAATCCTTCCAATTCCGAGGGATATATTGAATAAGTGAACCATTGCAATTTGAATTTGCTGTTTGGCAGATCTAGCTGGGTGGTTCTGAAGTGAGTTTTATCGAATGTCCTATCTCCCACTGCCACAGTGCACAGGGCCAATGTCCCCAAATGTGTGCGGAAAACCAAACGAGATACCAAAAAAAAGGTTGTTGGAGAGTCAAATTGGGAGGGTCAAACACCCAAATTCCTGGAAGTGTTCCATGTTTTTTGAGTTTTCAGTTTTATTTTTCATGTACAGCAAGGTCCCTGGTTACAACTGTTAGAGGTGATGGGGACTGAGACCATCGGGGACTCTATGATGCTGGTGTCACAGAGCTGGTGTAAAGGAATATCTACCAGAGACCAGAATCCTCACTTAATGGGATGGTCGGACCATGATTTGTTTGTCATTTTGCTCTGCATCAGCCCAATGATGGTGGAAAGACGCACTACAGAAGCATTGCCAAATCGTACGTAGTTTTGTTTTTTCTTCCGAATATGTGTTGAATCAAAGTTCGAGATTTGGACCCCAAAGCAGGATGGCTTTCTACAGAAGCAGCGGGTCCTCCCCAAAAGGGTCCTGCCCCAAGGGTACCCCCATGAATTTGGCTTTTGTACGACAAGCAGAGTCGATGATCTAAACATATCTAAACATAGTACATGGTACCATATGGCATATTTCAATGGATCGAACTGGTTTGTCAATACTGGATGATACTGGATATCATTGGCCTCATTTTCCGTGCTGCTAACCCAATGTTTTGGCATCATGTTCCCATTAGGATTCCCGACATTGGGATTGGCCATGTACCTCTGGCAAATTTACCATAGCTATTGAACATTGCCATTTATAGTTGATTTACCCATTAAAAATTGCGATTTTCCGCAGTTATGTTAGTTTGCCAGAGGGTAAAGCCAAGCCGTACGTGATCGCCAAGGGTGATCCCCAACTTCACGACCACCACAAGCAATGACCGCATCGCCGCCTCGGTGGCTTTGAAAAAAACGGGGAAAGGTGCAGATGATGATTGGTACTGAATTTAACCATCCAACAATTATGATATGATGCAGAATTTATGGCTTACATTCCCCAAAAAATATGGTTGCAGATACATGTCTAATTATAATTGGAATGAATTACAAAGTAAATTATTGCAAATACTGGGGGAGATAATGGAGACACAACCAACAATAATTGGATGGGTACTTTTTACATGTACTTTTTACATTTGGTTACTATCAAAAACGGCGGTAGGGTCCAGAAATTGTGAGTAGTTGATGATCTTTTTTCGTGGGTCAACCAACTGGTGAAGGAAAGTTTAGGACTTTCATTTGCCATAAATTGGGATATCAACGATTAGCCGTGATGTGGGGGTGACAGCCGCAAACATCCTACAAAAAAATGCGGGCTTCAGCAGCTTTGAGCAACAACAATGGTGGTACGAGGGGATGTGATGGTGTAACATTGTGTGTATCTGTATATCATTATATACCATATATATATATATATAACTCTCTCTCTCTCTCTTTAGTATATATATATATATGATAAATTAAAATATATTGCTTGTGTTTATCAATTGTTTCTCTCGCGAGCTCAAATCGCGACTTTTCAGGGGCAATCACCTCCAATAGCCAAATTGTTCGGCTTGGTGAATCGTCGGGGCGCAGAACTGTGGAAAATCACAATTTTTAATGGGTAAATCCACTATAAATGGCCATTTTCAATAGCTATGTGAAACTATCAGAGGGTATTTCAACTAACTTAAGAGTGTGGTTCAATGAGGGATGCCATAGAGTTTGAGAGCAACGGAAGCGTCATCACGAAGCTTAGGTCACTTTGATGTCCACATTGCAGGCATACTTTGAAACTTGGTGCCGTGCGGGTAATGATCAGCATGGGAGTGCTGGGAACTCCCCAGAAGTGACCCAAGGAAATACCAACGCAATTTTGGGCATAAGAAATGGACGGTGACAGAACATCAGGTATTATATAGATGGGTATGTAGCCAGCCCCAAATTCCCAGCTGGTAAGTTGGCATAACAACAATTTGAAAAAACAACTTTTGTGTGTATGTGTATGGCATATGCCGCAGTTATACTGTAGTTGGACATTATATAACCAGTTACTAGCTCGGATGCGCCCCAGGTATCCTATGAATAAACCTGTCAATAGAACTCAGCATGAGGTGGCTGTGACACAATCAATTAGCCACCAAGTGAATTTTCAAATATTTTGCAGCCAGGTGAACAAGTGTTTCGATGTCTTTGGGGTGTTTTTAATGATATATTTATGCTATATATATATACACCACTGGTTGGTGGTTTCAAACATTTTTTATTTTCCCATACATTGGGAATAATCAGCCCAACTGACTTTTTTTTTTCGGAGGGGTTGAAACCACCAACCAGTATATATATATAATTAATCCAGATGTCCCTTTCATTCCGCAGAAGCTTGACATGCTTTGACTTGGCAATGGCTTGACCGCCAAACAATGCAGAACTGTCTGGTTGGTGGCCCCTGAGCTTGAAAAACATGGAAAAACCCTGACTCTCAACATCACTCAAACACGTACAGTGATTTGAATAAAGATCAAGTACGAGGAAGACGTTGTGTACTTCGTTGTAGCTCATGTGGTTCGTAAAACTGTTTGCTGGAACTCTGGTTAGGATAATTCGAACAGAGTGAGGAGTATGTTTGCCATTTGGAGTGTGGCATTCCAAAAGCAGGGTGCCTCAGACACTTGATTGCTGGCCCAGGGAAACCTACATAATTATATATATATACATATATATCAATGATTATCATTCTATCTATATATATATATATATACAATAGGTCAGGTTTCTTCCCAATAGATTATAGCAAGGACCCCATCTTCGATGCGAGGAATATGTGTGCTGTCTGTGCTGTGGAATTCCAAAGGCGGGGACTTTTTGTTGGCGTTTCGTAGCAAGAAACGCACGTCAGACATGGACCACCTCCCCATTTCAACCATAGCTGATTAACTGGGTCCACCCAAACAGCGCCTGAGGTCAGGCTGGTGAATTAGGAGGTTTGCTTCGCTTATTCGCTTAATTATTGATTAAGCCAGTGAACCTTGTCAAGGGAGATGGGTTCAGTTCGCTCATTCAAAGAGGAAGGATGGGGCTTGTCATAGTTATTGAAACTCACGGCCGACATATGATTATATACATGCAGATATATATATATATATATATACAGACATTTGGTTTTGTTGGCGTGACTTTGTGGCGACCACATGTGAGAATTGATTTGGATTTGTCCAGCACCTTTCACAACTAGATGAACCAAATGGCTTCTGACACGTGTTAACTCGGGGACCTGATTCAGCGATGCTTTCCCAAAAAGGAATGTTGATTGACTCGCAGATTTTTCTTTGACATGTTTCCGTCATGTTTCAGGGAATGATTTTGCAAAGGTACCCTTTTCATCCCTTTTCGTTCGCAGCAATCATGTGACTATGCCAAAGCTGGATGAATGGGAAAATGCACATAAATCTACAGGAAACATATGGAACATTACTTTTTTCATAGGAAAAATCATGAAACATCCCATGGTTTCCTATAGATTTTCCCTTTATCCATTCGTTTCCTATCGGCCATGGGTCCCATGACGGATATGGTCAGGTCACTTTGCTGGGCACATTGGAGGATTGGCAACAGCTTCGCGTCACGAGTCGGCAGTGTGTGTTTCGGATCCTTGCGGTTTTTGTTCAAACGCGGCTCGTAAATCTGCTATAAATGGAAGTTTTAATGGGACAATCATCTATACCCTCTGGTGATTTAACGTAGCTATTGGGAATAGCCATTTATGGTGGATTTACCCATTAAGAATTGTGATTTTCCATAGTTAATTACGTTAGTGTCTATAATTCTGTGATGTTCCATTGCCGGGCTTGGTTACTGGACGGTATTTTGATGTATGTTGTATTTGGTCATTTGCTGAACCATAATTGTTTCTAATGCTCATGCAGGATACCCACATGATATTCTTTCCATTGGGCAGGGTATCTAAGACGACTAGCCATGATTTCAGGTCTGCCTCTGGTCCATCCAGACAAAGGCACCTGGCAAGCTAACATGTAGTTTGATTTATATGGATATGACATATATATATACATATATATATATATCTCAATTGATAGTTATATCATGTAATATTTTGCAACGAGGGGTACAGATGCATCTTCTTTATTCTTTCTATGATTGAGTCCTGCTTCATCATGTTAAACAGAAAACTTCACCAATGATTAAACTTATGATTAAATCCTGGTATGCTAATTTTCATGTTAAGGTATGTTTATGTTATCATCACGTTTGTTTCTTAAACTTACCTCCAAACAACAGTCTTCCAGAGCCAAGGCCAAGATCGATCGCTTGATGGACTTCGATCTGGAGGACAAAGCTCGCAGGGGTAACAAGAAATATAACTATATAGTCATATAGTAAAAAATCACTCCGAATGATTTTATTGGTTAAGGTATGCTGTTATACTTTTTGAGTCACTATGAATAGGGGTTTGGTAAACGTCCCTTGTTTGGGATGATCATCACCTGAACATGTATTTGTTGGAAATGCAATATCCCCTGTTGGGTGATGTGAGGAATAGGACATTTTCACCGCCTTTTTTTGGGGGAAACCAACTGGTTGGGTCGTTTATATTGCACTACTTTTGGTATATTTTGATGGGGAGTGTTGACCAAGAAAGAGCCAAACAAAAAATGCAGGGTATCCAGGATTAGTGGCTGTGCTTTAGCAATTTTAGCATCATATCCCCTGGTAGTTTATTGTTTGGAACGTGCCGGCTTGTTTATCATCAGATCCCTTATTGCAATTTGTTGCAGGGATACTTTGGCAGCATGCATTGGCATGCCCAATTTTCAGACACACTTAAATGTGCATTGAATCCAGACATGACCTTTCTTGCACCTAAGAAATATGCTAAGATGATATTCCTAAATAATATGCACAATCATTTACATCCTGCATATTCTTTATTTTCATATTTAGAAACCAGTTCCCAGTGCATCTAAATTTACAGCCTGCCGGAAGCAGACAATCAATGCATCGATTGTGATGCCATCAAAGATGTGGATGATTGCAGCCACAAATTCACCATCCGTGGTTTGCATGAGTTTATACATAAACAATATTAAAACAATGATTGTGCTGCACCTGCAAGCATACACAAAAATAAGATATGTATCGATATGTGTATATATATACACACCCATAAAGATAAAAGATGACATCAACAATATGGAGAACACATGTTCCATGTTGAATCCTTTTTTTGAATCCGTGGTAACTTCTATCCTCTTTTTGCTCGGGGATTCGGATTCGTGGGGAGCCAGGACAAGTTGATGACCAAGTGGCATGGCATGTTGGCGCCCGTGCTGGATCGCTTGGTGAGCTCTGCGGCCGGAAGGTGACCGAGATATGGGCATCCCAGGGGGGTGACCGAGATGCTTTTGTCCACTGAGAAAGATGAAATCTGGTTTTACTTGTCCATATAGAATCTAGATTATTATACTCTATATATCCATTATCTCTATATGATAGATGATCTATTCATCTATAGATATTTTCCATCTATTGGGCATTGACAACAGCAATGATAATAATGTAGGGATTGGTTTCACCATCACAATAATCAAAAGTTGGGATACTATAACTGATTGGTGGTTTGGAACATGTTTTCCATTCAGTTGGGCATTTCATCATCCCAACTGACGAACTCCATCATTTTTCAGAGGGGTAGGTTGAAACCACCAACCAGGATCTTAATGGATCTTAATAGCATCTATATATAGGTATGGATCATTTGTTTGTTCATAGGTTTTGGATCCAATTTTCACAGATACCATGAATCTCTGGGCCATGAAACTGGCGGCTAGCTGGAAAAGCCACCAAACTAAATATGATTTTCTTAGCGAAAATCATAGAACTAAATGAGGGATAGTTGTATAATTGCCACGTTTGATTCCTGGTGGAATTGCTGTTTATCATTATTGATCCAACTATCCCACTGCTGGGGGATAGTTTAACTAAGTTGCACCCCAGTAATCAAATCTGGCTTGTTAGTTGGAATATTCTCCATTGAGTTCGTTTATTTTTGAATTCCTCCATTGATAGAGAGGGTTTCCCCTTGCCATGTTTGATTGCCGAAGGGTATGCCCAATATATAGATTTATTTGAGATTATTCATAAAGATTTACGGTTGAAACCCTTTGTTTTCCGTGAAGATCAGCACGGAATCTTAAAACAAATCGCGGCCCACACTGATCAGTGCCATAATTAGCAGTCCTTAGTTGGTAATGTGGGTAAAACAATGTCAGAAACCACCCATTTGGGAATGGTTTATACCACCTATAAAAATGGTGATTTGGGGGATGGTTTATTATTGTTTTACCTACATTACATTATATAATCCTTTTTCTGATTGATTTGTCTTAGCCTCGACCAGACTTGCCGGATCAACCAGGCAACCTTTGTGTATCCGGATGTTGCAAACATGTCCTTAAACGGCCTGACGGTAGCATACTTTCGTTATCATGTAGTAAGCCCACTAATAAACCAATCATGTAGGGATCATGTTTACAATTTATCACCCCTCAAAACTTGGGGATAGTTGTTTATTGGGTCTGAACTATCTGGACACAGTAATGATTTTCACTGTAAAGCAGATAGTTACTCCCATGACCCCTATAGTGAAAATCTCCCATGATCTCTATAACAGAGTAAAAAAAATCCCTGTAGCCGATAGTTAATTCACTATACTATAATGACTGGTTGGTGGTTTGGAACATTTTCTACTTTTCCATATATTGGGAATTTCATCATCCCAACTGACGAACTCATATTTTTCAGAGGGGTAGGGCTCAACCACCAACCAGATGAGTAACTATTTATCTCCACCAACCAGTAACTATATAATTGGAATACATTGGAATAATGATAAGATGATAAAACCACTTATATAACCATTATAAAATTATAACCAATAATAGCCAATAATAGCCGATAGTTATTTCACTATGAGTAACTATTTATCTCCCATTCCCCCTTTGCTGATGTCATTTCTACCGGCCTTGCCGCGCGTGGCGAATTTTAGGACTGAGTTGGACTTCTGGGATCGCGTGTGTGGCTAGCCCAAGAAATGGGTGCTTCCATGGGGAGACGGCTCAATGATCATGGTGGGAACAAGTTGAATCTGGAACTACATGGTAGGATGCATTATTTGATACACTGATAACTATTGATTATTTGATATATATATATATATAATTGACACACTGATTATTTGATAACTATATTATATATATATAATTCTGATAACTATTGATTTGCTGCATGTACAATGCGTTCATTACTGGATGTGATTTTTTAGGACCAACCATTCAAACGGACTGAACACACATGCCAGCCCTTCACTCAGCGTTGATGTTCCTGGCCACATTCTAATGGAATTCGCAGCCTGTTTGTATCCTGAGAAGTTCCACTATTTTGTGGGGGTTAGACTTATATATCATTATATGACTAGGATTAGGATTGTAACAGTAATGATAGTAATGTAGGGATTGGTTTCACCATCACAATAATCAAAAGTTGGGATACTATAATTGCTGGGGTTATGTTATATCCCAACTCATGTACCGTTTCGTTATTTAACATGGAAAATCACCATTTTGGATAGGCAAATCATCATGTTTATCCTCTATCAATGGACCATGGCTTCCATAGCTATGTTACCCTCTGGTAATTTAACATAGCTATGGAAAATGGATGAAAATGGCCCATTTACAGATGATTTTCCCAGCTATAAACCTCCATTAAAAATTGATTTTCGAGTTCGCTATGTTAAATTACCAGGGGGTAAATAGCCAGAGGGTAGCTTAGAACATCCCTTAGGCCCATAGCTGGGATGATTTGGTACCCGTGACCCCCTAGGCTGGTGGGTCGTACCCTCTGGTTATGTCAGACAGTTTGCGATTGAAAATGGCCCAGTCGAAATAGTGGATTGAAAACTATGGAAAACTGATGGAAAACGCTAGAAAATCATTGAAAACGACTATCGGAAATAGAGGAAAAACGCTGGAAAACGAACGAAAACAATGGAACATTGATGAAAACTGGTGGAAAAACAATGAAAAAACAACCAGAACCAAACAAGATGTTAATTTAATTCCGCGCGCCCATTTACCCATTAATAGCATAGTGATTCTCCATAGCTATGTAAACGTTTACCAGAGGGTAAAGTTTATAGCGCTTTGCCAAGCTTGGTTGGGTAGTTTTGAAAGGAAATATATGGCACTTCGCCCAACAAATGGTGTTTTCTTACAGGGCAATGTGCACAATTTATAGATAAAACAAATCTAAAGAGGAACCCTCTTCCATACAAGTGACAATCGAGGTTGTCACTAGAATCGTGAGTGTGTGCCATGTCCAACCCACACCCAAGGGTGTTCCGGATTATTTTTCCTTCTCACTGTATTACCTTGTGGGACATTTTACAGGAATCTATCGGCTCTAACATGAAATATATGGGTATGTTTGTTCCTACAGATTTCCCCTGAACCAATGTAACCAGTCAAGAGATTGTGTTTTTTCACCATCAAGTACAGGTTTTTCCCATAGATCTTCCGATTTCAACCACTTCTGAAACCATCACTAAACCCCGCCATAGGTCACTACAAGGGCGGTGGATCTGGTCCTACCTTCCTGTCTGGCTGGATCACGGAGCCTCGATAAAATGCGGAGAACTGATTATTAAATACGATTAATACAACCAAAAATATCCAGTAATGGTTGATATATGTTGATATATTGATACAGCCTTGCCTCTAATGTGCTGCAACAGATCCGCTGGAATTGACAAAACTCTGTTTGTTTGTCAACTGTTTTGTTTGAATATTTGCCAGGTGTATCTCTTTGATGGTTGAACCAGTTGTGCTAGTTCAGTGTTCATAGCAGTTGATGAAATCAGGTCACATTTTTGTTGGATCGAATCATTGCGCGAAATCACCATTTTCGATAGGGTTTCTGTTGGTTCAAATCACCATTTTCCATGGGCTTTTCCTGTTCGCAACCGAAAAATCCCCGGATTTTTCCCAAAATTCGCGCCGAGGTCTTCATCCCCTTCTCTGCCAAGGGTGTGTGGTGCGGCGACGTGCGTTTCCGTGGCTGGGGGATGGCACCAGAGGCCCCGTGGCTGCGGCTGGACCTTAGTAATGTTAACGTCAATTACAGGATGGGTGCCCGCCAATTATAAGTGTTGGTTTATATCCTCATCTAAATATGATATATATTTATATATTTACTATTATATGTATATATATATATTTGTGTAAATACACACACACATATATATATAATATTTATAAGTATCATATACACTCTTATCTATTGTTATTATAGTTATAAAATGTTATAAACCAGCTTAGCGAACGAACTGGGGCCCCATCCTGTAGGTGTTATTAAATGTATTTAGATGACCAATGAAATGACCTAGGCATTTAGGAATACCTAGGATATTTTGGGATTCTTTAGGTAGTCAAAAATCACATCAGGTTTGGGCGTCCCTAAGTTGACTGATAGGCAGATGTCACGGGCCAAAGACTAGAAAGGTACTTGTTTGTGAAGATTGGGTGGGTGGCAGAAGAATTTCACAGGTGTATGCCACGTGCCAGCTTTTGGGGTTCGAAACTTGCAAACCTGGATAGTGAATCCATGTATTCAAAAGTAATTAATGGGTTTACCAAGCTTGACATCTTCCAAAGTAATAAGTAGATTCTGCATGAGGGTTGGGGCCTAGGAGAAGGAGAAGGAAGCTTGGCGGAAGTTGAGGCGGCGGATGTAACCTCGGGTTCTGACTGGATGTAATGGTACAATTCACTGCCTAGGGGTGTCTATAGATTATAGGGGACGTTGTATGCAAATACACATATGCATGAAATTGTCATGGTGGGTGGCTATCGAGATCAAACTGAACCAACACACTAGTAGAACAAGTTTGCTACTTCAGGTTCCTTGTTTTCTTTTTGGAAAGTACACCACGTTTTTTTGAAAAAACAGTCCATAGATGGATTGGTGTGAGCAACTACATGATAGGAGGATGTGGCAAACCAACAGAGCAATTGACAATTATTCATTTACATTCATTTACGGTATTTATGTAGTTGTTTTTCTCATCAAACATGAGTCTCTTTATTATCATATTGGATTATTCTCAAGACATTCAGGTGTTCAGCCCCCGCAACTGTAAGAATGTCTAAGAAAGTGTGCAAAATGAGTGAATTAGTGATAATGTGATAGGTATTCGTTTTAAACAACAATAGTTATCCAATATTCTATATACTATCTATGATTGAAATATCTTAATGCGGTAAACCAGATGATAAATCATCCCAGTAACCAGCCATTTGGGAGTTATTTTACATTAATCCTTTCCTCCTAATACTAACCCCCCCTCCCCTATTAATAAACACCTCAGGTAGTTTTTATTATTAGGGGGGTATTTATTATTAGGGAACCCAATTAATAAAATTAAACTCATAATAATAACTATGTTTTCCGATCTCAAAATCAATTAAATTTCCTTGTATAACGCAATTAACATATTGCCAAAAAATTGGATTTCGAAGCGGACTTAATAATAAAAACTATTTTTTCCGATCTCAAAATCAATGAAATTTCCTTCTATAACGCAATTAAAATATTGCAAAAAATTGGATTTCGAAGCGGACCCTATAATAAAAACTATTTTTTCCGATGTCAAAATCAATTAAATTTCCTTATATAACGAAATTAAAATATTGCCAAAAATTGGATTTCGAAGCGGGCCCTATTAATATAAAATTAAGCCCGCAATAATAAAAACTAGTTTGTTCGATTTCAAAATCAATTAATTTTCCCTATATAACGCAATTAAAATATTGCCAAACATTGGTTTTCGAAGCGGGCCCTAATAATAAATTAAAAGCCCCTAATATTAAAAACTAAAAAAAACGGACGGACCCTAATAATAAACACCCCGGGGCTAACTAGTTTTTAGTATTAGGGGGCAAAACCCACAAATGGTAGCTTTATTTTTAAATTGTTTTCTAAAGGGGATCAATTCAAAGTCAAATAGGCCAATCTGAAATTTTCCGAAATTGGAGATGGACCCCTGTTTTAAGTATTTGGGGGACGTTTAGTAATAGGAGGAAGGGATTATCCATCATCATCCCATTGCTAGGGCCGCTAGCGGTATACCCTATGACTAACCTCTATTAAGGAGAGTTTAATATTGGGTTTACCACTCTACTATAAGTATATATATATATGTACATAGCCATATATTGGTTTATAAATATATATATATATATATATATATACATATACATATGTATACATGCACATGTATTTGTATATATATATATATATATATATCAAGAACTTTACTGAACCAGGGAGGTTTAGTGGCATGGTGAGTTTGAAAAAAAGAAAAGTATGATGGGTGATCGGTATAAGGCTATCAAGCAGAAATGGGAAATAGGATGGATTACGACGGATGTACTCAGTAGGTTCTTCATCTATTATGATGAGTATAAGTTAAAGGCTCTTCACCAGAAGAGAAGCTTATAGGAGCAGCAATGTTGCAGTCAGGAAACAAAATAAATACCAGTCTCAGTGCTACTGGC
>Ga0126342_10006089_pt1 | contig 21307 bp, 16 predicted proteins | sample Cyp1metagenome_FD_92528 | JGI IMG/M metagenome (GOLD analysis project Ga0126342, IMG submission 92528) | Coral microbial communities from Lord Howe Island, Old Settlement Bay, Australia - Cyphastrea 1 metagenome | ecosystem: Host-associated > Invertebrates > Cnidaria > Coral ...
ATGAGGCACATACAACCAAGTTCCAGTGGCTGTCTCTAACTTGGCCGGCTCTCCAACGTTAAAGAACTCGCATCCACCACATTGCATGCATCGATACATCCCATCTTCATCAACACTCCAGTCGTCAGTTCTACACTTCAGGCACATCCATTGGGCTCGTTGGCTAGCTGGATCCAAAGGAAGAGGATCTACAGGGGCTGGAGCAGGTCTGCCAGGCATATATCTACGTTCTTCAGCTGCAACCTCTGAAGGAGTCCAACTATATGAGGAACCATCATCAGATCCATCGCCAAAAAGGTCAGACATGCCAAGCCCGCCATGGCTCCGCGGCCAACTGACCATAACACGTGCCGCAATGTGTTAGGTCTATGCCACGCAAGGCAAAAAGCAAATGAACAACGGGTGCAAAAGGCAGCGTCCTTTTGCTGCAATGGCTTGAGCTCAGGTGATCACTGCGTCGCACGCAGTTCAGTGCAAAACGTGCATGACAATGGAAATGTCTGATCATGTGCTCACAGAATCAAGTTGCTGGTGAAAACTCACACAAACATCTTCAAACAGAATTCTCCCTCTTAAACATGCATGACGTCATTTATGATATGACCTATTCATACGAAGTCTGGACCCAGCTCTGAGTCTGCGACATTCCACTTCTGGGAGATCATAACGGATGCAGCGAATGTTGCCAGACTCTCGAGAGTAGAGGAATGCAGATTTTGCGCCATCCTTAAGCCAAAAAAAACATGGACAGTTAAAGCAGGGAACATATGAATTGATCACAATGGTGGGAAAACATGGGAAAACTGGGAAAATGGTTCATTCCTTCAATTAGGCCTCATAAAGTGGCTAAGCAATATGGATCCATCGGTATGTGTACATGTCATGACCCTGAAGGATCCTAAAGGTCTGTAGGTGCGAGCAGCTTGAACAATTTCTGAACAATCCTCTTATGTTCTTATGATTCTTATGATTCTTATGGATTGCCTTTACCCATCTTAGGTCCGGCAGGTCAACATGGACAGATGATGACAGGTGCAAACGCAGCTGAGCATCAGTGATCGCAAGATGGCTCAGCCCCCCAAAGCGCTCCAGCCTCTCAAGTATCATGTCTGAACGGTCTGAACATGTCTGCACTGTCTGCACCCAACCAAACGAAGAGTAACGTGCAGCATCTGTCAGCACGTAACATGAACCGATGTAGAAAGTTTCTCCCTTGTCTCTATTCCTAGTCTATACAGGTTGCTTCCATGCTATTACATGCTATTACTATATGGAATCTAATATAGACTATACAGTATATGATGCATGATGTTGGTTACAATTTGGTGTGGTCTACTCACTCTAGTCTAGTGAGACCTGGCTGGCCAGGTGGCCAGACTGCATACAAGAAACGTCTTGTTCGCCGCTTCATTGATTTGCTCTGCGGAGATCTGCCCCTCCTTGCATTCAAAGCCCATCAGGGCACAAATCTCCATCGCATTGACCTGGCAGTAATGGACTTCTGTCTTGGAACACAGGAAGGTACAATGTTATACATATATCATATACCTGGATTTTCACTTAGCACTTTTTCTGCTCATAGCAGTTTTCACTTGGATTTACGCTCGTTCTGACATTTTATGCTCACTTGAACTAGAAAAAGCGCATTTATTTCTTGACGGACGGGCATTTATGCTTTTTTCCCGGCTTATTTCCCGGAAAAATACGCTCATAATTTGGGCTTCAAAATGCACAAAGTGCAAAAATGCCAGAAGTGGTGGAATTTCGCTCATGTGGAGAAAAACCGCTCAAAAAGCGGAAATCTCTGAAATGAGCATTTCTTTGTGCTTTTTCGAGGATACAGGTATATATATATATATATTTATATTTATTTATTTATTTATATATTCATTTATTTATATTTATGTCAAGCATGTGAAAGACTGAACACGAATTGCGCTTTCGTAGCTCTATCCCATGTGCCATCCCTAGCGGAGAATTCGTCACGCCCATTCCACAAGAATGCGATGAGCCTTGTAGATATCAACGTCACCAGCGTCAAGGATATCAATCACATCCTCATGCCACTCAGACGCAGTTTCAACCCAGGAAAAAAGGAGAAGATGAGAAACATCGCTATGAAGCAGTGGGCCACATTTGCATACTGTATCCGTTGGGCATCTGAGCATCGTGTCCCCATCAATGAAAAATGTATCAACGTCTGAGTCTAAGTCTACACTGGGCTATCCTTTCAGTTTGATAGGCCCTATATGTAGGCACATGTGGGCAGTATGTCGGTGTCCCCTTGTGTCAGATGCTGTCAGAATATGTCAGAACGCAGCCACCAATCTCCCACGACCCCAGACTGCATCCCACCGCATCCCACCGCATTCCCATTCACCTGCACAGGCTTGGCAACATCCAGAAGTACCCACGCTCCACGCGCTCCATCCGTTTTGGCTTTAGCAGCTTTAGCAGCTTTAGCAGCTTTAGCAGCTTTCAGATAGAAGTCTCGGCTGGTTCCGTTCCTGATGCGGTCTCTGCCAAATATAAGTTGCAAAGCTCAAATCCTTGTTTTTGCCGTGCACTCAGATAAAGGAAACGAAGTAGAGTGATTTGAATTACCAAAGCAACCAAGACTCGGCCAGGTCCCCATCAGAAGTATGCCTTTGAATGTTGGTGCTGCAGCCTCACAATTTCCGAAAGAGCTCCGGAACAAAAAGGCACGGCAAAACAGCCCAGCCTTTGATCTCTGCAGGCACAGGCACTTTGCAAAAGCACGGCTTGAAAAAAGTTACACATGCTATCATAAGTTCAAAGCTTTGCCTGTTGCACTGATTTGGTCAAGTTGCGACAATCTTTGCAAGCAGCTCATCTGCAGCGGCTGAGCTTACAGGTTCCGAAGGAGTGATAAGCTCCGAGATGGTTGGGAGGCCGGTTCTCGGATAATCCACCAAAGTCATAAACTGCCTGGTGGTTGCACCCATCACCGTGATATCCTCGATTCCTTGTTGCATCTGCAGCTGACGAATCTGTTCTCCAGTGTAACCACCCAAGAACTGTGCCACAGTTACACGGCAGGGGCTTGCGCCGCTTGCACCAAATGCGGCGGATGCAAAAGCGCCAAAAGCGCATGCAGCTTTGGCAGCATTCTGGCCTTTTCCCCCCACGCCAAGCGTGTGAGCTTCTGCTCGGTTCACCTGCCAGATTAACTTCAACGGATGTCCAAGCTAGACCGCACCCCCAATTGGCAAACCATGGCAAACATCCAAAAGCATCCAAAAGCCACCCAGAAAGTACGTGACTGATTGCTCGATATTGCTCGATTGTCTTAGATGGCAGGGCTTTGAAAACAAATTACACATCTGTCCTGACCAAGATCAAGCACACGAAGCCGAAGGATGTGTTGCAGCCCAGGGTTCAAGCCCAACACGAGTACACCCGAAGGATTAGGCCCTTCCAGCTCCATTTGGTGCCATGTGCCAGCACCAGGGACCGCACGATAAGGAGCCACTGGAGCCAATGCGCTCCAAATGCACAAATGGATTGTGCGCCGGGAATTGAACTCAGCTGATTTGTTTAGACGCGATAGAAGCTTGAATTTTTGGACTTCTGACTGACCTCACTATTTGGCCTTTCAGCCTTGATAAATTAGCTGGCAAATTGCACGGCCATTGTCTTCAGCCAAAGTCAGTCGTAATCAAGTTGTAATCGCTCACAGCCGTCCTGGCAATGTTCCTTCTCCTTGTGAGGCAAGACCTGTCCAAAGCACTGTATAACGTTGGTCGGAAAAGAGTTGTCACATCATGATGTTCCATGATGGTACTTTAATGATTTTAAAATATTTATATAAAAGGTAGTGACAAGGCAATCATCATCTACCGCAAATGTTTACGAATGATGACTCACGGTTCTTGTACATCCAATCTATTCACAGGATTTTACAGGTGGTCTGAAGCCTGCATTGCCTGGTACGCGATCACATTTACAAATGACTTCAAATGCATGCATGCGCCTTCAGTTCCTGCTGATATTGCAATCTCTCTGCGGATCATGAGAATCATAGCTGCACTTGTCCAGTACACACGTGCAGCGGCTTGCCTCTCGCAAAGCTTTAAAGAACTTCTCCTTGCTGACTCGAGTTGACCTTTACTTTGGCAGACCCGATTTCCAAAACAAGAGCTAGGCCCAGCTAGGCCCAGCTAGGCCCAGCTAGGCTGTGGTGTATCAAACGGTTTGAGTCAATGACAGACCGCTGACAAATCTACCTTGACAACTGTGACTCCAACCCATCGCTTTCAAAATATGTGCGGAAAATCCTGGCCAGACACTCGAGACACTCAAGCTCCGCCATATGGCAAGTTTGACCACTTCAGGACAGAAACTCTGATATTTCTGATCAATGGCGGCAATCACTGACAGCCAAACATCAGATGTGATGCCTGAGAATCTCTGGGCACAAAGTCCGGTTGTCTCGAACCTGGCTTCGCGCAAACTCAAAATGACATCTATTTGTATCGCATCGGTAAGGTTTGAAGATAAACACGAATGTTATGCCAGTTATGCCAGTTATGCCAGTTGTGCCAGTTGTGCCAGTTATGCTTTGTGTTTTCAGATATTTTCAGAGGCATCCCGGCAGCCAACAGATCCAACAAAAGCCCAGAGCACGACGAGGTCAGACACGTGGCCACGGAGAAGGAGCCTGGGAAACAGCACCAGGTGAACAGCTCAGGACAGCATAATACAAGGCACATAGAAATGTACAGGACAGGTAAACAATGGTGTAAACAACAAGGAAACGTGTGAAATCATCGTAGCTGTAGCATGCTGTAGCTGGATGTCCACAGATGAAACTGGGAGAACAGAACATACATTTCCAGATTCATGGAGGTTTGTACCGGAATCCGGCGAAAACTGCTTTGGGAGTCCAATGAAGATATGAAGGCCTTCCAGCAGTAAATGATCTCAGCCACTTGAGGTCACTGGGGTCATGGCAGGAAGCTCAAGAAGTCCGGCTCTGCTGCGTACCGTCGCACACTGGCCAGAATATTGATCCCAAAGCATGATGCTTCTTCTCCAAGCTCCTGGTCCAACATATGACTCAGAGATCCAACCGAGCTTGGCTAAATACATGGTGACCTTGGGTGTTCCCTGGGTGGTTGGACCAAATTTGATAGGGAATGCTGGCCATGTGAGACCGAACAAACTTTCAGCAAGTCCGTCTACTGACTTGGTGGTTGTTTGATATGTTTGATGTTTTTCAGAAATCCTCACTCCCAGTCACAACTGCTCTAAGTACTCTTTTCACCTCACCGAGGGGAAGAATAAACAGCATCTGCAGACCAAAACCAGCCTGATTGAGAACCTCCATCATGGTCTCCAAATACGGTCTGCCAGCAATCCAAACACTCACACAAAACAACGGTGCTTCCATGTTGTCATGTTGTCATATGTTGTCTGGTAATGATTCCTCTATCATCCTCTGTCCATAGTCTCTGTATAGTTTCATAGGTCAAGCCCGCCCACCTGCTCAGCACATTGTCCTTGGCTTACGAAACTCATGGCACATCGAACGCATCGTAAATGAAAACCCCTCACTGCCAGTGCAGCCAGGCATCTCCCTCTCGCATCCGCATTTGTAGCACTCTCCTGGGATGTGCAAAGTGTGCTTTATTAAGTGCAGAGTTAGTGAAGCTTGGCGAGTCTGCTTTGTACATTCACTGCCCTTTACAATCACGGCACTCCGAGATCACTCCAGATTTCTCATGTCTCCATGTGACAGTCACATAGTGTGATTGGACTCGAAAGGATCTTTGACACCTTGGACATCCTTAGGCAACTTTGGGGGTCGGACTCCAGGAAGTCCAAGGTCTTTTTCCGACTGAAGCGTTGGTGCCGTACTTTCTCTTGGTGCCTCCAGCAAGAACATCTAGCCTTCAAACTGTGCTTCCTGTATGGTCAGAAAATAAGGCACGATAGTTGAATGAATCTACAACAGGATTGAATTCATCTGGGCCTGGTGAAGAAAGATCTCTGTCAAGGATCTCGGACAGCACTTTGCTCATGTACACCATTGTACACCGGTATTATCCCCGTCGCCCTTCGCAGATCAAAGTTTGCGCCTCAATAGCATTGGAGTTGTGGCTTCCATATCAGGCGGAAGCCATTTCTCGTCCTCCTGGCGAGCTGCTGCAAGCTGTTTCAGTGCACTTCACTCGCGACTCGCATCGACTCGCTATCACTTACTTCACTTACTTTATGAGATCTTATGAGACTTGTATAGACTTGTCACATCGCATCACCAAATTGCACCTTGAAGCTATCGTTCTTGTCCACTCCTGTGAGATTGAGAGATTGAGAACGACGGGTGGGCCCGTCTCGTCTGAGCAACAAAGCACATCTGAAAGTTCGGGTTCCCCTGCCTGCAGACCCAATGGCCTGCCAAACGTTTGCCATCACGTCACATGGAACGTCGTGTACGTCGTACTTCGTGTGTTCATTGACTCCTCATAATAAAAAATATTTAATGACATATAGCGCGAGTCATCGTAAAATCTTGAGGCTCCCCCAACACCCTCAGATGCTTCAATCTTTTTGTAGGTGTGGTCAGTCAGAACTTGACAAACACATGAGGATGGGGGTGAGACTTTCTGTAGCAGTTGTCCAGCTTCAAATTTCCCAACTTGCTAGTCACTGGCTATGAATCGAGAATTAGACAGAATGATTGTTGCAACAAATGGCGCAGGGGCCAACGCCCATCAAATTTCTGTATTTTTCTATGTACAGAGTCGGATGCCGAGCAAATCATACAGCCTCTTGCCAGTGCATCAGCAGAAATTGGGCCCCACTTTCGTCTCCACCACATTGGGCAATGTATCAGGGGGCATTGGTGGACAAGTCGGCTCAAAGGCCGCAAAAGGCATACACAATGGCACTGCTGTGATTCCATAGATTGGCGGATGCCGAACTCGTGGATGGACTGTCAGCTGAAATGTCATGGGGCAGCTTCCCATCTGCTGAGCAAGCAGCAGCTTCAGCCTGTCTTCTGCCAGCAAAGCTGCCAACGTCAGACGCTTCTGCAAGTAGAACAAGCCAAGGGCTACTATGCCAGTACCACAAAGAACCATGCATACTTCGATGATGTATAGACCAATCCATCTCTCCTCCAAGAAGAAAATGTCTACTATTGCCATGACCACAATGGCCAAAATGATGCACAGCTGTGCGCCATAGAGTATTAGTCTCATGGGATTGAGTTGAACTGATGCTGCAGCAAGACTTCGGAACTCTCCATCGATACGAGTCTTCAGAATTTGGTACTCTGCAAACGGCAGGTGCCCGTACAGCTCTTCAGGCATCTTTTCAGCCAATGCTCGTGGCACCCCAGGTGATGCAAATTGGTGCTCTATATGAAGATGAATTGCCATGGCGCCGGCTCTAAATGTGGCAATCTCAGTCTACCAGGTCTACCAGCACAACAGGTTGCAATAGTGAAACGATGCGGCATGTGTATATACTCTCTCGGACATTCGTCTCATAGTCACGCAAGCGTGTGAGACCGGTGCACACGCCGACGAGTATAATCATATGTATTTTTGCGTATGTATGTGTAATATGAGTATCTAGGTCTCTATATATATATATACAAATATATATATATATATATATATATCTGTGTGTGTGTATCCGTGTGTGTTGGGGGGGAGAAATGTTATACCGTTATATGGTGTGTATGAAATTCGTACTCCATGCTGTGTAAGCTTGCATTTCGTGACTGAGAGGACTGCGGGCCCTGCAAAGGATGTCGATTTGTTTTTGATCAAGTCTTGCTGCAAGTCTTGCTGTTTGCTTCATGTCTGCGCAAGGGAAACGTTCCGGGAAAACATGTTCTTTCGAGGTCAATTTCCGGAAATGATACCAGGGCAACCCGTCGTCTGTGCATGAATAGGAAATTTGGAAATTGCGTGTCGTCGCATTCGCTTCGTGTCAAAAAGATCTTGCCTGCTCGTTCCATGCATCAGTTGCTGTGCTCGCTTCCTGTGGGGTCTTCAGCCTGCAAGCGCTTCAAGATGTTCACATGAGCTGTGTCAACATTGCACTGCGCTAGAGTTCATTCTCCATAGCTACAATGAGCTGTAGTCGCACCTGTCAGCAGCGCTGCCAGATGTTTCCACCACCTCAATGATGAAACAACAAGGCTCATCATCCATGCCTTTTTCCACGGGATACACTTCAACTGCTTTTAAGTCCTTTAGTTTGCACCTGCAGACTGTGGTGACCAAAACCTGCTCTGAATCCGGAACCTTTCGGGACAAGTTTCTTGCTCCAAGCCGCTTTTTCATGGTCAGAGTCGTTGAAAAGAAATCATTGGACATGAAATTCAGCTATTGCCACTGATCTATTGCCATGCTAAGGTTCTTGCAAGCGGAATGGTGAGTGTATGCCTCACAAGTGGGTTGAACATGGATATTCAAACATGTTCAAACCAAAACATGAAGAAACATGAACAATCTCCCTGAGGCGTAATTGCAAGTGTGGCCTTGCAAACTTCCCCAGCACACTTGACCTGAACACTCCAATGAATGACACTGTTCCTCACTCTTCAACATGAAACATCACACTTGAAGTCAGCAATGACTGTTGTTCCAGAATCGTTTCGCTCGAATCAAGAATTTAACTTGAAGCTTCGAAAGCGAGGCCAATTGCATGCTACCCTACCTTGAATCTGCACAATTGTTGAGCCCCAGAAATTGAAATGCGTGTATAAAAGAAGAAGAATGACGCAGGGGCCTTGCTGTAAAGTTTGTTACTCTGGTTGCGAGGACAAGCGGCTTTTGCGAGGCAGACTGCAAACCATAGGCAGCCAGCAAGGTCCTGATAAGGATCTCCCCGGTCAGGAGAAAAACACGTCACTGCATTGAGATCATTTTGCTGATTTTGTGGCCGGCCAGCAAGGCTGGCGCAAGAACAAGAAAGACAAGATCAAACCAAACATGTTTGCAGGAAAGCACCATGGGAACAGCTGGCAATGAGCTTGCAAGCCGCATCACTTGGCTACTTTTTTTAATGTCTTTCTTTGGTCTGATCGCATGGGAGGCCAAATTTAGGCCTGCGATCTGGGCCAGCAAAAGCCTAAGCACTGTGTGCACAGATTAGATGATGTCTGTGCTAGTTCTGCTGCTTTTATGATCTCGTTTAGATTCAACAGTCGAGCTGATTGGTTCAGGTGCGTTCCAAAGGAAAAGCAGTTGCCTCCTCCCCCAATGACGAGAAGGTACCCCGTGCCTTCCAACAAGACTGATGCCAAGTTGTGCCACATAAAGATCTCCGGCTCACCATCTTTCATTGCGTCACACTGGATGTCCAGAGGCTTTCCATAGGCACAAACAGGAGCAGGGCCATATCTTGCTTCTATGCCCCCAACCACGATGAAATGACCCAAATGTTCGTGTAAACTGTGGCCATACCTGGGCTGGGGCAAAGGAGACAAAGCCCGTCGCCATGCAAGTTTGAAGCAGCCATCAAACACGGCATGCAACGTCCATGCATCGCCCAAAATTTGCTCCTCGGCATCAAGGCCTCCACAAACCAAAACACCTCCAGACCCAAGTGCAGCTGCATGTGAGTGCCGAGGGGCCGGAAAACTACCATCCAATGCAGGTTCTACTGAGAAATGTTGCCAAGTCAAGGACTCAGTGTCCAAGAACCAGGCTTCCTCCAAGCTGAGGACAGTCTCCCCAATTCCGCCGAGGATCAGCAAACCAGGTCCTCCAATGTTGATCTTCGTAGCAGTGTGACGCCACCGGGCTGTTGGCCATGGATTGCTTTGAGGGACTTGCTTCACAACTGGAGAGTTTTCGCAGCTTTCTGCAATTGTGCACATGGACAATGCTGCAGTAGGTCGTTGTGGAGCGAGTCGGCCGCCGAAGAAAAAGATCTGAGAGTCTACGACGGTAGATGTACAGTACATTGCAGAAGAATGCTCACCAACTTCTTGGAATATCTTGTCCTTGCATCTCAAGTTCCCATCAAATGGGGTCTCAAGTTTCAGGTGCATGATTGACTGTTGACGTCCATGGGGAGCATCAGATGCTGTGGTGTTGAAAGTTCCTTGCCCTCCACATATCACTAAATGCCCATTAGAGTACGAAGCCGCAAGGCCAAACCTTGGAATGCCCACTTCAGAGGCCGAAATGGATACAGACTTTCCAAGAGTGTGACTTGACTCGGAGTCTTCCCACTGTCGCTTCGCTCGGGTGCAGGTTCCAGACATGGCAGCGAGGCAAAAATAGTGCACACATTTCAAGTGAAACTCCTCAAATTCATCGAATGCTTCCAATTGAAAGGCTCGAGCGAGTTCGTCTCTTGGTGCTGCTGCAAGTATGGAAGTCATGTTTGCAGCATCCACACGGTCGAACGAGCGGAAGCGCGATCTTTGAGCCTCTAGGTCCGGAGCGAAAAGCAAGGCTCGCAAGGGACATTGGCGCTGAATGAAGTGCCTGCGCATGAATCTCCCGAAGGGATCATGTGGGCCGATTTGCTCGTAGACACCAAACAGGCAGTTTGGAAAAGACTTTGCGACCCATTCAATGAGTGCGTTGCCCTCTTTGTATTCCATGTATGCTAGAACCACTTCAGCAATCAAAAGGGTAGGCACTTGGAAATCAACACCTGCATGTTTCAGAGATGCTTCCACTTCAGCAGTGTCTCGCAAATCCGCTCCACAGCTGTGCAACCAGTCAGGTCTCAGGACCTGCGCCTGCCGCAGCAGAGCTGCTTTTCGGGACAGCACCGCTGGAAAGTCGACTTCAAAGTAACCACGAAGTCCTTGAGGCCAGCCACGCCTCAAAGCACCGGTGTCAAAGCCAGCCCCTAAAACCACCACGTTGTAAGGATCTCCTGGAGAGATACAACTGCGAAGAAATGTCTCCTGCATCTGGAAGACTCCCAAGTGACGAACATAGTAACATCTATGCACCAACGGCGACCTTCGAATGAGGCGTCCTTTGGGCCCACGCACTGCCACATGACCAACAAAAGCATCCTCAAAGTATCCTGCAGCTGCTGTGCTTGCCTTACTCACAATGGAGCTGTCATTTGTTGCCTGAACAGTTGCATCCGCTCCAGAATAGTCTGCCATGAGCGCTCGGCGAACACAGCGAACACAAGAGTTACACGGGCATTCTGTTACTGTTTGGTGGAAAATGACAAATTGGACAAATTGTCTCTTAGTACAGTACTCTCAAGAAATCACTGTATATGTGTATGTATGTATATATATATATCATAATGGGACTTGCAAAACTCTGAGTGCTCTGGGCACACGCTTTCTACAGCCCTGTTTTAATGTCATGACTCCTTCATGAGGGCTCTCTGTGGGCACGTTTGATTCTGCTGATTGTATCAGTATGAGATTTCTAAGCCAAAATCTGGATTCATGTCAAAAGTCAAAATGCGCACCAGAGTCTGTCAGCCTTCCTGGCACTGACGCGTATCCAATCCTCTGGAAGCATCACATGGCTAAAATATGCTAAAATATCTCAAATGCTGTTGGGAAGGCCAACCTATGTATCCATAGTCCTCTTTGGTTTGTCCAAAGTGGCTCTGTTCTCCGACCACATGGCAGCAAACTCCTCGAAGAGTACATTATCCGCACCACCAGGTCCTCCACAGCGACTGTTGGAGGACCCCCCCTCTCTCTCGTGCGGTCTTTTCAATCAGAAATCCTTTGGAAACTTTATGAAACTTTGATATCTTTACATATCTATATATCTTTGATGTCGTCTGACGCAGAATGCGCCTGCAGCAGTTCGCCCTGCTGCATGGATCGGAGGCTTTCTGGGTCCAGTAGCCCTCCGCACATCTCAGCACTACACGCTCGGCACCTTGAAGATCCTTGAAGATCTTGCATCTCATCACTACTTTATGCCACTTTAAGACACAGCGATGCGGAGCACGCCTCTGCAAGCCGTCCAAATGGGTCTTGGCGTCAAGGGCCTCGCCTGACACAACCCGTTCTATATATATATACATATACATATGTATAAACATATATATATATCCCAAATAATCCGCCATGAAGCTATACAACAGGTGCGCAGCCAACGCCCAGGTTGAGCTGTGGCCACGCAAACATTGCTGAAGAGTCCTCCAAGGTCGCCCTTTTTCCAGGCCTCCATACCGCTGGTGTCATGGCCATGACCGCTGACACTCTTGTAGGCTTCAACGATGTTTTGGTAATCCTGGGCAGGAACAGTGACAGCCGGAACATCTGCAGTAACTTAGCTACCATAGAATTCGCTTAAAATGGCTCATGCCAGTCACAGAAGCGCAGCAGCATAAAGTGCTCCTTCTCTTTTGCGGCGTGCCTTAGCCCACCAAATGGTAGCGGAAGCCACATGGCACTTTGATCACTTTGCGAGGTTCCCTGCCCTTCGTGCCAGTTCGTGTCGCTTCGTAACCTGTGATCCTGACTTATCCCATCTTACTGTTTTGTTTTTCTGCTTCCTCTGAGTGCACAGCATCTCTTCCAGCTCCAGACCTAGGTCACGCACCAGTACAGGCAGAGCGGGAATCCAAGATACAGCGATAAAACTACAACTACAACCTATAAAATGAATTTGCTCCAGAAATCTATATACATAATATAATATTATATATATATATATTGATGTTACTGCCATTTTAAATTTTAAACAAACTCATTCTCAAGTCGATTCAAAATTCGCGCTCTGTGCAAATTGTTGAAGTCTGCTCACTGCATTCTCTCCCAAGGGCCACGCACCGGTGACGTGCCGCCTGCAATTGCTCCTTCAGAGCCTGGAGTCTCAAGGTCACCAACATTCACCAACTACTGCCCCTGGGTGAAGGATCTCAGGATTTTTGATGGCATTTGACTATAGTATTTGATGGCATTTGTTCGTCATTGCTACAAACAGTCACCCTTACTCAGCGTCAATTTCGTGGCATTGAAGATCAAGTCCGCTATGACATTCGCACCCTGTAGGAGCCTCGTGCTCTTCACGCGGCACCAAGCTGGTGTGCTTCAACTCAGCTTTTGGGCAAGCAAGATAACAAAGCAAAGACTCAAAGAAAGCTTCTGGGAAAGCAAAGACTTGTAATTTGCGTTAGAATACAGCCCTGGATCAGCCCTGGAGAACTGACCTTCGACACTTCACAGCCCTGGTATATTTTCTGAGCTGAGCTTTCAGACCCGTTCGGCATTGAGCTGAGCCTGGCACGCATCAAGATCCGAAACAATCGAGGATCGAGGCGCGATGGCAATGCGATGGCGCAAGGCACCTCCACCATCTTGTTGCGCTGATCTTGTTCCTTTACTTGATGTTGCCTCACAAAATGTACAAAGAACAGAATATCTAAAATCGAAAAAAATTCAAATGCGACAAACATCTCAAGGCCTAAGCCATCCGACAACCTTGCTAAGTAGTTGGCAATTTTGCTATTTCACCGTAGCTTTCCCTCTCCTGTTTCCGCAAGGCCTCAACCTGAAAACACCAACGATTCTTGCACATGTTGCAGCCCAGGCCAAGCTTTCATGGTATGCTTCCCACCTGCTTCTCTGATCTTTCCAGGTTGCTGAGGATGTCTAAGTTCCTCCAGGATCCATATGATAGTCCATATGTAACATATGTATACATATATATATATACATATGTAACAACATGCAACAACATGTAACACACAAAATCTGCAAAGTAACAACAGTGTCCACTGCGTCCAAGTCGCTGTTTGTGCGACTCCTCTGCGAGCCATTTGTCCTGGACAGGTTGAACACAACTTGTGGTGCCAACGTCGTAACGTGGGAGTCTCAGAATGCACTGCCGGTTGCCCCGGTTGCCGGTCCCTGTCAGACCGGTGCTTCATGTTAGTGAAGTTCCCCTGCATGGTGGCCTGGCGCTTCTGACTCTTTTCGGCATGGACGCTGCCAATGAATACCAATGCAGAATATACATCATGTTACTCTCTATGCATATATCATATATAGGTAAATAGAAAGATAGATAGAGATAGAGATATTAGATTAGACTAGATTAGATTAGATTTAGATAGACAAACAGACAGATAGATAGATAGATGGATGGATGGATAGATAGATTGGTTTTATACACATACCTAACAAACTGGGTATGTATATTCATATATATATATATAACTGTATATATAACTATAATATGTATATATATATATATATGCATATATACCAATACAAATAGTACGTAGATGTATGCACATTACGATAAATCAATAAAACGTGTCAGATTGTGCCATGCCTTAATCCCTTAGAATCCATTAGAACCTGTGAAGGATGAAGAAACGGCCTTCTCCTGAGCCAATTGGTCTCGGCTCTTCTCGCACTCCTCAAGACTTTTGCCTCGAGCAATGCTAAGTTTTCATGTCCGGCCAAACATGATCCAAGATGAATTCAACATGACTCACATGAAAAATCATGAAAAGACGGTAAAGATGTCTCAAGATGTCGCAAAATGTCTCAAGCAACAGCTACACAGCTAGATACACAACGCGAAGTTGAGCTCCAGGCGGAGGCAGCGCACCTGCGCAGAGTCACTTCCCATCCCCCCGGCCGAAACATGCCGAAACATGCCGAATCTGATAGAAACTGATGGAAACGGTGAAGTTCGACTGTAAAGATTCACCTTCCCAGACTTCTCAGACTTCTCAGACTTCTCAGACTTCTCAGACCTCCTCTTGGAAACGAAGCGTTGACTCCCCGACGAAGGCAATGGTTTCCATCTGAACAAGAAAGGCGGCGCAAATTGGACTGTTTTTCGTGCTGGATTCACAAAAGATTTTGCAAAATCAAAGCAGGGAAAGTCTGCGCACGCCGCAAGATGAAACGACGCAATGGCACCACCCGGACAAACTCCTACCTTTTCCACCAGAGCATTGAAGTACAAACTTTGGCACCCGAAACTATGTGCGCTTCAGAAGTGCCCGTGCTAGACCGGCAGAGGGGCCTTGAAATCAGAAACTGTGGCCCCCATGCGCGCACAATCCCAAAAACCAGCATCGTGCAATTGCACACTTTGAGCTGGAGTCTGGTTGGAACAAAATAAGCTGGGAAATTGACATAAATAAATATGTATTTATATCTATCTATCTATCTATCTATCTATCTATCTATCATAAATTGACTCCAGTACTTCTTGAAAGTGGGCTGCCTTCAGAAAGGCCGAAATGCGGGAGGTAGCTCAGACTCTTGTAGGAACTGCCATGATCCAAGACAGTTTCACAACGTGCTTGAGGAGCCAAGCAGCGCACCAAAAATCTCAAGGCAATCTCAAGATCTCAAATGAATTGCCTACGAAGCGGAGGTGTGGACTGAAAGCTCCGGAAGGAGTTCAATGAAGAGTCGAATAATGGCATCAACTGGCTCAGAACGACATCTCGATTCGCAGGGTCAGAAATTGTCAGGGCCACCTCCTGCACAAGATGCCCATAATTCTCAAAATTGGCGAAAAAGCCAATGCTCAATTCGGAGCAAATGTTGATGATGTTCAGCGTCACATCGCGGCCACCTTGGATGCCAAAAAACTTGTTCTCAGCTGTTGTCGCCTGTATCTTGCCAAAGGCAATCACTTTTAAATAGCTACTGTTGTGGAGCTTCAGAGTTTCAAATTCTGTAAAAGCTGTCTGCACAGCTGACGCACTTGGAGACTGAAAGACTGGAAACAATTCCTTTGGCACGGCAGGCTTCACGACCGTACCACCTTGAAAGAGCTGTGCCACATACTCGGGCTGATTTGTGGAGAAGCTGTTCAGCACAACAACCACTTCAGAGGCACCTGCTGACACTGCTTGAGCAATTCCTGTGCCGTCACTAAAGCCGCCATCGATCAAAGCGTGGAATGCAGTCTTACCAAGTTCAGACATCAAGTCGGCATCCACATGTGACTGAAGGGTGTCATACAACTCATCCGCAGCTTCAAAACCCTTGGTCCCAATCCACACTGCGACTTCTGCTGTCAGTTGTGCTGCAATCTCCGAGAAGACAAAGCCACCAATAGCAGAGCCAAAGACAGCTGAGGAAGCTGCAACAGTCTGAACCACGGGAAACGCCCCAGTGGAGTTTATCAGGCTACCGTTCGCCATATCGACGTAAAGCGCGCCAGAAGATGCCGAGCCGCAACCAAGACAGAGGCCCCGAAAGTTGAACCTTAAGCCGGACAAGCCGAACAAGCCGTACTGAATTTTCAGCTACCAAAAAACACACCAAGCACAGCGTTCAGATCTCTTGTTGAACCGAACTTCACAAAGCATGAAACTATGGCACTGCATGGTTTGTCTGCTTCAGTCTTGGCATCTTCCTTCACCAAGTTCTATTTACCGATGGCTCTGCCCTTCCGGGCAAAATGATAGCGCATAAGAATGCATAAGAAACATCTCTATCTTCAGGACGCCCAAGGGGAGAAAAAAAGAAAAAAAACTTATCCGAGATATTAAATACTATGACAGAATTTCAACACACAAAAGAAGATTCCATGTCTTGTTCTGGGACCAACTGGAGGGTTGGAAAGTAGCTGAATGGACACAGTAGGTGTCGTATGATGTACAGTTACTCAGTTACTCTTGATAAATCTACGTGTAGTGTCACACATTCGCAAAGCCACAAAACTGCAAAAAATGCAATCGAGTTGCTGGATTGGTTCCTCTGGTTGCGCAATGTATGAAAGTGGTGCGGAGCTGTTGCCTGCAAACCCCAACCAACCTACTGAAAAGCGCTGGGAATCAATCCAGGCGACACAAGTTGCCAAGGTCTACCAGGATTTGAAATGTGCTTCTGATGTTGATCCTTTTGGAGGCATGCAGTTCTTCAACGCCTGCTTGCTTCAGTCAGGATTTTCAACAACAGAATAGCTTGGCACTCTGCAAATCTCTCCACCGCACTATATACCCCTGATTACCCCTGCCTGAGCCAAGTTTGATGCTGAATTTGGCTGGCAAATACGCTGGCAATACACCATCGGCAGCAGCACCGTAAGTGACCCGTGGGAAGATCAACTTTCCTGGCCGGGCAGCATCAGCGTTCCAAGATAATCTTGTTTTCTGCGCCGTCTGGGCTTGAAGACCCCCGCGACCATGTCAAGCGTGAACCTAAAATGAATTCGGTCCGATGCTCTAAATTTGCCCTGGCCTTGTCTGATGCAAGCTCCTGAAGTTGGCAGAAGCACTGTGTGGTCCACAAGCCAAGTGTGAGATGCACCAGACACAGGTGTCGATCCCATCCTTGGATCAACAAGTCTCGGTAATTGGATGACAGCTCAGCATGCGTGACCGCCTGGTGAACAAACGTGAACAAAAAGAAAATACCTTGAAAAAGCTGCTAAATACAACAGTTCAGAAGGGGTCGTGCTAGTCTCCCTCTGACCACTCAGAGCCTCACAGCAAGTACGGAGACAACAAGGCATTTGTGTCGATAGTAAGCAAATAAAAAAAAATGTCTATGTGCTGTTCTGCAGGCTGCTCGTGGGCATGCCACATCAAATTAGCCTAGCATCTGCCTATCGACGGAAATTCCTGCCGTGGACTTCAACAGGACATCCACAAAGTGGTTCCAAGAAAGGCCAGAGGCAAAGAAAAACTGCGCCAGGAAGATTGTGTCTTCATCACCGGTGCCAAGCAAAAGTTTCACCCAAAGCCGAACGAGAGATTGTATGCCATCGAACCTTGGAACTGACAAGGGCAAATTGGGAGGTTTCTTTCAGCTTTGATATGTTACAAGCTTTTGTCAGGACCATTCAGGACCATACCTCCATTTCAACGGTTGAACCGTTACTCCGACTTCTTGCCCTAGTTCTATCCTAGTTCCTGTTCCTGGTAACTGATTCCATCTATATACTGTAATTACAAATGAATGCCAACACGCTCATGATCCCCTGTCTAGATGACGTTGGGCCCCCACTACAGACAAAAGCTGGACTGAGGTAGTTATGCCTCAAATTTTCTGGAGGGTTTCAGGGCCTGGGGAGCACATCCAGCTATTGAGGGCCCCAAAACAAGCTAAAGCAAACCATTACGTGCTTAAGCTTGGAAGGCGTAAGCGATCCAGACCAAACAAAAACACTTTCACTGTGTCATGCTTTGACGTGCTGTGTTTATCCATCTACACTCGTTCCGAAGATCTCTAGTGCCCAAGCCCACTCAGAAAGCACAACAGCCTCTTCCGGTCTGGAAAGCCAAGCTGCTTTGGCTCTTGCACGTCGGTTGCGAGGAGCCAGGGTTGAATCCACTGCTGGTCAAACTGCACAGAAGCTGTGAACGGTGAGGATGCTATACCTGGTGGCACAGGCACAGGAAACCAAATGCAAACTGTAGCATAAACAACGCAAACACATATGCAAGGCCAATGCTAGCACAAGATTAATGTGGGAAAACATGGACTGGTCCAATCTGGCATTTGGGGATAGATGGGACATGTTCAACGGATGTGAAAGAGAGTAAAGACAACACAGCGACAACACGCCTTTGAGCAATTCCACAAAGCTGTTCGAGAAGAAGAGCTCAGCAGCAAACCACGAGGAGCCACTCACACTGGAGACTGTGTCGAAGTTTTGCAGCACTCGCATCACATTCAGAGTGTCCATCTTGGTCTGGTCACTGTCGCCACTCTGTTTGTAAATAGACTCATTGTGGCTTAGGTGGCTCAGGTGGCTCACCCTGGCTATTCCAGCCACAAGCCCTGCATCTGATGCCAAAGCGCGGATGCCACCACCCTGTAACGCTAATGTGACCGCTCCTGTTGGCCGCAGAAGAGCCAACAGGGCCAATCTCACGAGCAAAGCCATCAGAATCAAGATCCAGACAATGCACACGTCGTTTGGGGATGCTTCCTGCAAACATGGTTGCAATGCGCTTCTCTGGCTTTGTGGTCTTTCCGAATGTTGCTCAAAGTAAAAATAGTTTCCCTCCTATACCGCACTCTGAAAAATCTTTGCCGTGGTGTGGTTGGAGCCATGTTCCAAACCGAGATCATTCTGCGCAAATGACTACACTTTTGCATCCAAAGGCGGGTCATGTCTGTCAGGTCCAACTTTTTCTCCAGTTTTCATATCCTGCATGTTTTTGCTGTGGGAAAACGGCTGCCGCATTGGTGTTGATTTCATTTGTGCGAGTTCTCTCGGCCGACTGAACAAATCCAACATCAAAGTGACGTTAGAACACCTACATTTTCAGGCAAACGTTTGAAACGTCCAACTCTTCATGGGTCTTCCGTTCTGCTCTGGCAGACCTTTTTTTTCTTCAACACGCGCTGCCTGATGAAGACAGGAATTGAAGGCCACAGCTCGCATGAACCACTGAAATGCACGTCTAAGGAATTGTCAGGCTGAATTCTGCCTTCAAATGTCGACTCACGAGTGTGGAAACAACGCAACAATTAGCTAACCCAGTGGACCACCCTCCGTCTCCAGATTTATATACGTCCACTTTTGGGATGGCACATGCCGATGAACAATGGGCCTTGGAGACATGCAGCTGCCAAATGGCGCTCATAGTTGTCGACACAAACATAAATGTGCACATGTATACTTATGCCTGTGCGCATGCACTCAAAATGTACACACATGTACGTATGTATAACACATGCATGCACAAAGACGCACATGCATATAATATACAATAATAAATGAACTTATCATGTGCCTATGTTTAATGTATTCATAACACATCGTGTTGCAAATCTTGACACGTATAATTGTGAGATTGCATCTCCGCATATGTCATTATGTATGCATATTATTTCATCGTATACAAATACATATTTCATATATGTATATTACGTACCCATGGGTTTGTTTTCATACTCATTCATGTCCTTTCGTTTCGTTTCATTTCATTTCATTTCATTCATTCCATTTCATTATTTCGTTCATTCATTCCTTCCTTCATTCAGTCAGTCGGTCAGTCATTAATTTCATTCATTCCATTCACTCCATTCATGTCATTCACTTCATTCATGTCATTAATTTCATTCATTCATTTATTTCAGTTCATTAATTTCATTTCATCATTTAATTTCATCATTTCATTTCATGTCATTTCATTCCATTTCATTTCATTTTGTTCATTTCATGTTTTCGTGTCATTTTTTCATTTCATTGTGTTCCTTTCATTGTTTCATTTCATTACATTCATTCTTTGAATTCATTCATTCATTCATGCATTCATTCATTCATTCGTTTGTTCGTTCGTTCATTTCATTCATTCATTCCTTCATTTCTTTCTTTCTTTCTTTCTTTCTTTCATTCATTCATTCATTCATTCAATCATTAAATTTATCAAATCATTGACTCATTCATTTGTTTCATTCATTCCTTTCATTCAATTCATTCATTTCATTCATTTCACTCATGTAATTTTACTTCATTCATTTCCTTTTGTTCGTTCCATTTTATTTGTTCATTCATTCATTCCTTCGCTCATGGGCACAGGCCGTCATCTGCTGAACGGCTATAAAACCTCAAGGTTGGACTCGGTTTGACAAACAAATGTCGAGATTTAAATCTAAGCTAGCCATGTAGCTACTTGAGGCACACCCCCTAGCCAAATGGCACACACGTTTCGGCATACCGCAGGACTGTTCATGGGACTCAATCAAAAGGTAAGAAGCGGACTGTGCTTCAGTGGATGGCCCCATGGCAACCCTGCATTTTAGCCAACTTCATCTCCATACTACCAGTGTATTCGCCAAAAATTGTCCTATCATGTCCTATCCTCTCGTGGCACCGCTGTTCGAGTGGTCGCCATGGAAGACCATTCTTGAGTTTGCTGCCAGGGCACATCAGTCCACGACCACTTTCGTGATGGAACACAGTGTATCAGGAAATCACGGTCAGCTAAGCGCGGTGCCTGAGTGCAAGTCTGCAGTGCATTTCCTTGCAAGCGTCAAAAACGCTCAACATTTGATTTTCCCTTTTCCTCTTTAAACTAGGTTTTAATATGTTTAAAGTTCAAAGTTTACATTGTGGTTCATTATGAGTATTGTAGCAGCTATAGTATATATATATATACACTTTTCCATTTCTATTGCCCATCCGAGGACACATGAGCAATCATGCAACACTGCTTGACAACGTCTAGACTCCAGACTCCAGATCAAAATCTACAAATTGCTACCTGCACATAGATCACATAGTTTGGCAAGAAAATGACCTACCAAGGAAGGGATTGACGGCCTCCATGGTGTGGCCCTGTTAAGCTTGGGCGGCACTCAGTAGGTACTACGTACAACAAGCGGCATGGATTACAGAATAAAGAAGGTCGTTGCCTTCTGTGTGGTGCCTCAGACCGC
>Ga0126342_10006090_pt1 | contig 21307 bp, 23 predicted proteins | sample Cyp1metagenome_FD_92528 | JGI IMG/M metagenome (GOLD analysis project Ga0126342, IMG submission 92528) | Coral microbial communities from Lord Howe Island, Old Settlement Bay, Australia - Cyphastrea 1 metagenome | ecosystem: Host-associated > Invertebrates > Cnidaria > Coral ...
TGTATCTATGTATCTATGTATCTATGTATCTATGTATCTATGTATCTATGTATCTATGTATCTATGTATCTATGTGTCTATGTGTCTATGTGTCTATGTGTCTATGTGTCTATGTGTCTATGTATCTATGTATCTATGTATCTATGTATCTATGTATCTATGTATCTATGTATCTATGTATGTATATGTATATTGCTGAGATATTTATAGCAATTTAGAAATCCTCGCCTCGTGAGCTCGTGGATCACCCTGCTGGGCCCGGCCAGCATGGAGGTGCCGGTATCCACAGCCACCTGTCCCAGGTCTCCAAGTTGATGGATCCTGTAAGCATCACTATTGAATAAAAAATGATATATAATAGTAAGCATATGTAACACTTATGATACTTTGAAGAGTAACTATATATCTATATATATATCACTATGATATACTATAATAATAATTATTATTATTAATAATAATAATAGGAAGGGTAGCCATCTTATCTTTGTTGATACGTAACCATCACTAGTTTAATAGTGACCATCGCTATTCTGGGATCAACCCCTAATTATATAGTAAATAGGTACCAGTAGGCTTCAAATGATTTCAATGGATTGGTTTAGGCAAATGTACAAGAAAACCCCACCCCCCCGACAGTTACATATAGTTACATGTTGGGCTTCCTGCAGATTTTCCCTCCAACCAATTCTGGGAGACAGGAAATCAAGGCTGCAAGTCTTGATTGTCTTGCCAGTATGATTTCAAACGGCCTGCAGGCCTGAATTCAGAAGATTCTAGAAGCACTTCGGCTTCTAACCCACACCTGGCAGTCGGAGCAGAGCTTTTGCTGCTGGTTGCCGATGGCAATATCTTCCATCTGCACCTGCCGCAGCCCCATATGGGGCATCCAGGTGCGTCCTCGCCACCACCCGACCCTGCCTGCCAATAACCTGTCTGCCGGGAGACCGGAACCCAAAACCTCAGATGCCAAACATGGCGACAAGGGATTCGCCAATGTCAATGGGCACTTGAAGTCATTTAGGATCATCATCCCATCTGCTGGATGAAAAAGTAAAAATATTTGAAACCAACAGTCACACTCAATGGCTCCGTTTAAGGGAGAATGCATTGATCATATGGATCACTTGCAAGGAAATGTTCAGAAACCATGGTTTTTGCGACAGTTTTATAACAGTTTTAGAACCCACTACTGGGGCTATCAGGGACAGCTTTTCCCTTGGGATCGAGCCACATGTCGCCCACCATCCTCTCCTGCTTGATGTCTCCGAAGGTGATCTCTGAATCTTCACTGTCGGAGTCCGACAGGAACACTGCGAAGATGGGATGCTTCAGGTTGCCTGCGGCCTGCAACGGTGGCAGAAATTGAGCCATATCTTTATCCCAGACTCCAAGCAGCCAGGACCTACTTTGCACTACGTTGCACTTAGAAGCAGGCTTGAAGCCTCTGTTGGGCTTGGGCTTGGGTAACTCGGGTGGTTCCAGGACCATGACCATCAGGTACCTACGGCAACACCCAGCCTCCATTCGATCCATGATGCTGAAATGTGGCCCCTGCGTCATTCCAGAGAGAGCCAGGCCCAAGACTCCGTCAAAGTCAAAAGATCCAAAGGGCTCCGCGGTCTCATGGGAAGCTCCAATGAAGTTCATGTTGGCGCACAAATTGCCAATGCAAACGTCGTCTTTCAAGAAAACACCGGTGATCCTTGGATGGCTGGAGCTGAAGAATTTGGCTGAAGACGCTGGAGCATCAACTCTGTTGATTCTGTTGGACCTAGAAAGCAATTCTAAAGGCTGGAGAAAGAAACTGAAAAAACAAGCGCATCCAAAAGGATACGAAAGGATCCTTTTGTGTATCAAATGTTCTATGTCTTCTGGTCCTCAAATCCCAATGAAAAAGAGTGGTGGATAGTACGAGTACAGTGGATGGTGGATGATAGTGGTACACATGGTGATCATTTCACAAGTTCATTTTCCCAGCCAAAGGGCTCACCGGTTCCAAAGGTCACGGTGAGTTGATCGCGCTGGTCGTTGGCACCGGCTTTCGATTCATCTGACTGCATGTTCCTGGGCCATGAACGAAACCCTGAGACCCACCGAACCTGTCATTATCGGATTATCACTCAAAACCACTCGAGTAGGAGCTGGTTTTTTGATGTTTTTTGTTTCTAGCTGTGGGATTCTGTGGGTATGTGCTGTCAACATGTGAGCAATCTCGGAAACTCAAGGTTCTCAAGAAGGACATCAACAAATTTGGGAAGGTCCCATCACTTACCGCACGGTTGTACAAAAATTATGTATGATTGGCAAATTTAGGGTTATCGCTTCAAGGAGAGAATCTATGCGCACAGGTCACAGGTGTGACATAACCTTCAAAGGGGGTATCGCTATTTGGGAAGGTCCCATCGTGTGCCTCATGTTTGTACAACTTCTGAAAACCAATGTCCGTCCCTTACATGTTTCCTATGGCAGAAGTGTTTTTTTGCAGTGGCTCATCTATTCAGCCAGTCTGACCAGGCACACTGCTGAAGCAGACTTAGAGGCATCGAAACGCTTGTGCCTGGCACTGTGAAATACTACTGCGATCCAGGATGGAACCCAAAATGGCAAACTTTAACAGCAAATTGATATTTGGGCATCCCACTTTTTCCACTTAGAGCTTAAAGACAATGATTTTGAACAGTGCGGTCCTTTACTTTAGTCCCTGGGTGGCACCTCAGGCATGCAGCGTCATCGCACAAAGTGGAGGGCACCATCAAGTTCCCACTACCTGGAAGGGAGAAGCTGTTGGTTCAGATACGGATTCCACGGCAAGTAGAAGACTCCACGGATCATGTTTGGTGTTAACGCGTATCTAATATCCTACGGAGGTTCAGTGTGTTGTTGACCACGTGTGGTTGTAACTTCTATACCTTCTATTCTATTTGCTGAAAATGAAATTCACTCCATGAGTCTGAAGGGCTGCCCCAGCCTGTGTCGAATACTACCGTTGCGGTTTGCTCTGGATGACCAATGTGGATGTTGCCATAGTACCTCATTGTGGCCCGCTACGCAATGAAGTGCCAAAAAGAGAACTAACCACTCATATCATATCGATAGACTGTGGCATTATCTGTTTGAATGCGCGTGCCAAAGCAGATGTGGTATACAAATGATAAACATGTCATAGATCTTAGGTGGTAGATATATACATATACACATATAGTCTCATATAGATGTGCATATCATATATATATATATTATTATATACATATATATATATATATGTATATATGTATGTCTGTATGCATACATACACACACACATGCTGCATTTGAGGGCGGAAAAACATCAAAAGATCGAATAGACAAATAATATGTGTGAGATGTGTGAGATGTGTGAGATGTGGGAGAGAGAGAGAGAGAGAAAAAAAAAATATATATATATATATAGTATTATATAATAAATACATGAATGATCATGAATGAACGAATGAACGAACGAACGAACGAACGAACAAACGAATTAATGAGTAAGTAAATGAATACGAAAATGAACAAGTAAATAAATGCATTCAAAGGACTCAGCCTGTTGAGAATGTATCCTGCTCGTTTCAATCAAACCGTGCAGCCTCTAATGCTAAAAGATCTAAAAGTTGCCCGAGCTCCAGTCAAGGCGCGCAGTCTTGTGCACCACCGAGCTTAACGCATCCACACTGCTAAATGCCTACAACGGGAATCTGAATCTGAATCGTTCACCGACAATTAGCCAAAAAAAATAGAAGCATCAAAGTGACTCTTGCTTCTGTCCTTCATGATGAATGTAGGTGCGTCATGGCAACCACAATGCGCCAAATCCAAATAATTCCAAGGGCATTGTTCAACCCTGCCTGCAATCTACTGGCCCTACTCAACTTCTGCGCCACTGTGTGGTTGGCACGCTTGAGCACCACCTTGGCACACGTCATTCAGACCGGGCGGGCCTCAATTGGGCCTCACCCTGGCAGCATCTCATGGTGCAAACCAGTGGCGGAGTGGGAAGACTTCAAACCAGTTCGGACTGAAGCTGAGTGGCCTTCTATCAGAACACCTTAGCATGACAGCAACTCATGACAGTAGGTACTCCAGGGACTCAACAATGATTAATGACAATAACCAAACTTGAACCTGTGAAAAGGATTGAAAAGGTGTCGCTTGATGCAAATGTCCGAGTGACTCTCACAGCAGTGTAAGCACGATGACAGCCTCAGCTGGAACGAGGTCAGGTGTTCCAGTCCCGTTTTTCCCATGCCACGGAGTTCAAGCCAGAAGTACCCGCAGTACCCTTTACCACAGCCAATCTTGGATAATCTGCACAAAAATCAGCAATGTCAACATCAATATAATAAACCATTTCATGAACCGATCCAACACAACCAACATTTACGCAATCACGAAATCACTAAAATCTGCCATAAAATCAAATAAATCAGCACCACGAAACAGAAATGCCACGAGCGAAACGGGCCAAGGGCGGCAAGCCATGGTGCGGCTTGGGCCACTTCTTTGGTCGGGGGCCTGGCTACTTCACCAGGCAGGGTAGCGAGCAATCCTCACCACCTTTGAGCCAAAATAAGATGTGCCAAAAAAGATAGGAGAAACATGGAGAAACATGTTTATGTGTTATATGTGGTTTAAAGTTTAGGAAGCCATAAAAAAGACATGTTACCAATTTGAAACTGCCATTGTTTGCGCCAACAAAAAATGACAGAGAGCAGGAGCTTTGTGGGGTTATTGGACCACCCCTTCACATTCAAACATCCTCAAACTGTCCAATGACCACAAGCACCTAATATCACCTAATTATTTCTTTTCCAGAAGACCATCTGGCAAGCTGCAGTGGCGCCATGTTGCCGCCCGCTTTCCCAACCTTTTCTCCATCTGATGTGTGGCGATGCAATGATTTCACTGCGTACTGATCTGTCCTAGGCGCTGGCAGCTGACATGATGTCCATGGCTTTCTTCAGGGATTCCAGCTCCTCTTGTCGCTGCTCTTCACGCTCCTCCAGAGGAATTGAAAATCATTGAAAATCTATGGCAACTATGGCAACTGAGTGCGGCAACTGCCCTGGAACTGGAAGATCCAGCATCTTCCCATGTTAAAAATTATCTCAAGCAAATGGCAAGTAAGAGAAGTGTGGAAAGCCCTCCGCATCCTTAGCAACAAAGCAATTTTCAACAAGACTCCCGGTGTCCTTCCAAGCCTCACCTCCCTTCACGCAAGGTGGCCTCGGGGGCTCAGCAGCATCCCCTGGCCCCCCTTCAGCAATGCATGGCCAAGACATGCAAACTTCATCTTGGGGAACAAGATTCGGGATAGGTCCCCACCCCATCTTCGGGGTGAGAGTCGTGGCAATGAGCAAAAAAACCCTGAAAAATCTGTGGAGAAGTTAGCAGGGTCCCCCCAGGGCGCCAGACTTCAGCTCCTCATAGTACTGCAGAGCTGCAGCGAGCTCCTGTTCACCACTCTGGAGCTCTGAGCCTCTGCAGCAGGCTGTGGGGTGGGAAGTCCTGGAATTGGTCAACTACCAACTTATCCAACTTGATCTGACTCGGTGATCTGGAATTATCTGAAGTCATCCTCCATCCAGATGTTCAGCCCATAGTCGAAGAATCTCGATAAATGGGCAGGATAAATGCTAGGGCCCCCTGCCCTTGGTGGCAAGTTGTGAGGTCTTCTCCACCTTGGTTGACTGCAGGTGCTTCAGGTCGGTCTCCTGATTCACAGGGTTTTACTCCCAGCTGGATCTGTACATTGAAGAAGTGACAAGGGTGACACGGGCAACAAGGGCCCCCAAACTAGATCATCATTACCCTTGTCAAAGGTATCAAGCTCATCATCGGTGTTTCCGGGCAATAGGTCCCCCTTTTAGCAGGTTCAAGTTAATCCTCAATTTCGGTGGTTCATCTCCGTATCTGGCAAACAAGAACACTCCTTATCAATCATCATCATCATCATCATCATCAACCAACCGGAATCCACATCGCACAGTGCTCATCTTTCTTTCTTTCTGTCCTTCTCAGCCTTGTTGATTTTGTAGTCGCTGGACAGCCTCGGGACTTAACGGACGGATGTCAGCCAAGGATACCCGACGTCCATCTCTAAATCTCGACATCGAAAATTGGAAAGAAACACGCCAAAGTACTCGAAATCCCGAGTCTGAGAACCTGTGGTTCTGATTCGTCAGTATGCCCTCACAATATCTCACAATTCAACTCTTGCATATCATGTAGCTTGTCAAACTCCTCAGCGGCCGATTGCTCCTGCAAGCTCTTCGACTGTTGCTGATGATGGGCCATGGCGTCATATGCCACCAGACTCCCATTGGAATGTGCCCATCAATGTTGACAAAAAAGAGGGGCTTCACATTAAATATGGCAATCCAGTACGGGTGACCATAGCTCTTAGAGGTGCAAGCGCGCAAAAACAATCAAAACAGCCATGTCACAGTCACATCACAATCATCACAATCATCGCATTCCTGTATCTTTCGAATCCAAACAGCCATTTGAGTCATTTGAGATCATCAAGGTGGAAGTGCAGATCCATCAGTCCCTTTCGCTTGCACCTGGCCCATCCTGGCCCCAGGTCCCGGCTCGATGGTCTCCTCGGATTTGGTGTCTGCCTCCAAGCGCGCAAAGTCTGCAGAGATGGTCTCCAACAAACTGACCACGCCACCCGTCTCGCTGGTCATACCACCGTAGGCACCGGTCATGGCCTCAAAAGGGCCATGGCACGCCATGGCGTGCCGAACGGATTGGAACGGAACACAGTGCAGCCGCTGCAGCCGCTGCAGCCAGGCCGCAGGTTCTTTGCTTCTCTGCACCAAGGCCAAGCCACTGGACTCGTAGAACCTCAGCCCCAAAAGGCCCAACGGGCCCAACGGGCCCAACATGTTTCAGGTCACCCGGATATCATTGGATTCCATTGGATTCCTATGAGGCCACCGCCACCAGTGAAATCCTAAGGTCTCCCGACTCTTTCAGCGCATTGATGGCCTCCAGCACTGCCGCTTGGGCCTTCTGGGCCTGCCAAAACATCACGAGGTCAAGATTCCGTGCCAAACAACCAGCGAGTCATTGCATCATTATTTGTTCCTTGGAAGTGGAGTTTCAAGAAATGGTGTTATCCAGTGTAAAAGTGCGTTGAGGACTTCTTTCACAGCTTGGAATCAATGAAGAGCCATTGAAGCTCGAAGAGAAGCACACAGCTTCAAATTGCTAGAGTCTGCTAGGGGTGGAGATGATGTTCGGATCAGTCCCGTCTGACTTCCATCGGCTGGGGTATTTTACATCGAAGTGGTGGGCGCTACAAACATCACCCGCTCAGGGCCTCTTCGATTGTGGCGGCCTCGGCTTCCAGTCGTCAATGGTCATGGTATTTGGATGTATTTGGATGGTCATCTAATGGGAATCCTTATCATGGCATCCCCCAATCCAGGTATATCATCCAAGTTTTGACGCGAGGCACCCTTGGGGATGGATCGACACTCTGAGACCACCGGGCATTCATGGACTTTTCCTGCTGGCGGATCTCTGTGGCGTTTGCCATGGCCTGTGGCGGCTCAACGGGTTAGATGGTTAGACGTGGGAATCCTGCAACTTACAACCACTGATAAACTTCAATCATGATCGCTACCAGGTTCTTGGCCTACACGGTGGAACCCATAACAAGGCAAGTTGATTTGTAAACTTACCTTGCATGCAGTAGATATGTCCGCCATTAACTCCAGTCAGCCCAGTTACAAACAAACTTACCCGTCCAAGGGGCTCACTTTGTAGGTAAGTGGGGTGAAATACCGCGATTACGTTACAATTGATTCTAATTGCACCCAGGATCGGCCATGTAGTATAGGTTATTATTGTATATTATAGTAGGCTCAGGATGCTCAGGCTGCCATAAAGAAAATTTGCTGCACATCTTCTTTTGCGAGCTGCGATTTGAGAATCTCGTTGTGGGTTTTGGTGAACAGGTTGGTCACTTGCACAACACGGTGCATCTCTGGCAAAGCCCCGGATGGAAAATCTGGGGCCAGGGGCTCTGCCAAGTCGCTCCACCAAAAACAGGTGGAGGTGGAACAGGTGGAACTTCCAGGGCCCCTCTCTTGAGGAGATCACCCGAAAATGCGACATCCAACGCTAAAACACTCACCTGCCAAAAAAGGGCCCACCTGCCAGGGGGGGATAGTTTGACACAAATCCATACAAATCCAATAAATGTCAGCTTAGTTTGCTATCATGGCTATCATCTTCAAGCCCTTCATGGGCGGACTCCTCTGAAAAGCATCAGAAAAGCATCACTGCATCCTATTGCAACATTACATACTTAGTGGTAAGTTAGTAGTGATAGTGATGATGATGATGATGATGATGATGATGATGATAGTGACCGTGATGGTGATGATGATGATGATGATGATGATGATGATGCTGATGATGCTGATGCATAATACTAGCACGGTGTTAAGTAAATCACACTAGTTGTGCAAAAGTCACACCAACCCCGTGGCACAGCGAGGTTGAAGAAAGTCAGATCAATTTGGCCAAAAGTCACATCAAAATATCAAAATCCCCATGGCACACCGGCTTTCAGGCAACGGTTCTATATGTCAAAAAATGAAGAAAACATTGCGCACACTGCGGCGTTAATACATTTTCAATGTATGTGTTCATAGGACATATATAAAGGAATCACCATGGCACAGGGCAACCAAGGACTTTCACCTTTGTCCGGAACAAACACAAAACCCCATGTCTTAGCGATGGGCACCATCATCATGCCAACAGCTTCAAATCACGAATCCCATTGGCACACTGTTGTCCATATCCCAGCAGCGGCAGCAGCAGGCGCAGGCAGAATCTACCAGCGGAACCCAGCAGCAGGCAGAACCCACCAGCAGGCGGACCCTAAACATGATGATTTTCAATGGTCACGCCTCTCACCACTTATTGTGGAGAATGGCATCACCATAAAGAATGCAATCAATACCATAAAGGGTTAACTAGAATCATGTCAACAAAACACTGCGCACAGCGATGAAAGAGTATTTCAATCAATAGCCAGTCAAATAAAGAACTATCAAAATCTATCCGAAACACTGGCGCGCACGCAGGTGCGATACGACTTCAGGTCACTTGATACGACTTAAGCTTTAACACTGCGTAATAATACCGGTAATAGTGATCATGATAATGATAGTTGATAGTTATAATACATATAGTATAATAATGAAGAAAAATAAGCAACAATAAAGAATAATAAGTAAGAATTAGTAAATATGCATATATGAAACGAAATACATAATAAATAAATAGTAGGAATCTGTAGGAATAGGCTTATAACAAGTATATAAATATAAATATAATAATAATAATAATAAACAACAAATGATACAGTATATATATATATATCGATAAAGAATGGAGAAAAAAAAAAAGATTAAACCATATCAGTATGCTCTTGTCACATGTGAAAGCACTTGGTATGGCTGGGTCACTATTCACGACAACGTTTTTGAAATGGAGTCAACGATAGTCAAGGTGAAATTTGGTATCCCTGAGCGGGAAATGGATTGTTGAAAATTGTTGAACATCCTGAGAAAGAGATTGCCTCGATGGGCACTTTCACTCTGGCCTCTCTGCAGCGCTCACGACTCTTTGCTGCCCTTATTGCACATTTGCTGAGGGCGAAGCTTCCCACACAGGGTCAGATGCTAAAGGCGACCCCGACCCCTCGTGCTGACCTGGTACAATAGAATCAATAGACAAGTCTACGGATGGTGAAATTTCATGATCATGTTTCATTGTCGGGTGTCCTTCTATTTTCCCCCGCTTTGGATGCATTTAATTTTTAAATCATTTAAGATCACTTCCTGACAATTCGAGAGAAGGCGTGAAGGTGCTGTTGATGAGGGACCCCACATTGATTCGAGGAAATATCAGGGACCAAACGAACTAGATGATACTAGATGAATCAGACAACTCGTTCATCCCCATTGAAGTTCTCCTTTCCAGTGGCCGCGCCGGGCGGCAAAAAACTTCTTCGACCTCTTGATGCCCAGATTGGCCAAGGGATCCAAGCCCTGGCGAGCCTTTCGCGCCGCTCCAAATCCCGATGCGAATGCGACAGAACTGAAAGAACACAGACGTAACTTGGAAACCAGTACTCTCACTCTCTTTCTCACAGTATCTCACAGTATCTCACAGTATCTCACAGTATCTCACAGTATCTCACAGTATCTCACAGTATCTCCCGATCCTGGTCTGGCCACACCCCAGAGTTTTGTTTGGCAGAAAAAATGCCGCCCCAAGGGATTGAACTGGAACCTCCTCATCGCGGATCTTGCCCAAGTCCTCCAGGCTGCCCTTGTAGAAGTCCAGCTCCGACTCGTCTTCTGCGGAAGGGGAAGGTGGGTGCTAAGCCGGGCATCAAACTTTGTATGGTCGATGGTGGTACCATTACCTCCCCACACCTGGTGCTTGCATGTGCACATCTGCCCAAATCGCCAGGGTTCGGCCTGGGAGGTTGCTCACATCTTCTCCTCGCAGGATGCGGCCTACCTTGCTTGTACGGCCTGGGATGAAGAGCTCTGAACATTGTACCCTCTGGCGGCCAGCTGGCATCCGTGGCATGATACAGTGCATTGATTGCTTTGATATCAAGATATTTGTCCATGTGCAGCTTGCATGTGCAAATGACCCCCCCTCTTCTGCTCTAAACTTCGAAGCTCACCGCACCTGACAGGTCAATATTGACTTCCTTGCCCAGTACAAACTTGTCGAACCTGGGTCTATGAAGTCAAGGATGGTCGCTACAGGAAGAGCACAAGCACAGGCGCAATTTGAGAAGCTATACAATACAGAGATGGTAATGTCCAAGAACTATCAAGAACATTCAAGAACTATATACTTAAAGCACGCAGTGTCCACTGTGATACAAATGAATATCGTCACTCATCACCCCAATCCCAGCAATTGTTTATAAGTGACAGGGCGTTGGCACCGGCACTGATGATAGTCACCAGTAGGCCAAACAGAAAGATCTTGCCCAAGAAGTCAGGAGTCACACCTGTGCACGCTGCCTTCCCCCCAAATTGACATAGACTCTGAAAATAGCCACGTCTTAGTGGAAAGTAATCTTCCAAAGCCCTATTTGGCGGGGTCTATGTTGATTTGGGGGACAGTATATACATGTATATACGATTCCTCGCTATTTGAGTGTCCAACCTGCAAGTGGGCTCGCTTTGGGGGAAGCAGCGGCGCTTTGTTGAGATTCTCAACTCCTAGGATCACCCTGGCCCAGCATCCCTCGGACAACCCTGCCCAGCCGGAACCTGTCTTTGGCAGCAATGCCTCCTTGGCACATGAAAACGGCTGCTCGGTCGCACATGTTGCAACTTTGCAGCCCCGACAAAGGAAGAAGCAACAAGTCCATGCTTTACTTCGGAAACAAAACCCGTTGATTTTAGGCTCCATAGTTTTTGGAGGCACAAACGCCGAAAAGATTTCCCCACCGTGAATTGCTACTTCTTCCGATGCAATGCCTGCTGCCCAATGCTTGCCCGGGCGCAAAAAAGTCACCAACACTGGAATCCGCCTGCACCTCTGATGACTGCCGCCGTCACTAGACATGTTGCAACTTCCAAAATCTCCATGTGCAAAAAAAATGATGCGGTTCGAGAAATCGAATGACGGGTAAAGGATGGTAAAGGACAATCTTAACTGCAAGCTATGATCCACCGCCCTTAGCTTGCAGGAACTTTGAAGATCTTTGAAGTGCCAGGTTGCCAACGGCTCAAACATGTCAACATTTCGCCACCATTGAGCTGCTGGCCTCAGTCATGTCCACCCCGGAGGTCTTCAAAAATTCCAGGTCCTGCAGATTTCTCTGAGCAACGGATAGCAGGTATGGCTTGTGGTTGAGCCAATTTTGAGCACAAAAACCATCTGAAAACCAATTTTGATCATCCCATTTACGAAAGAGAAAATATGTGAAACCACCAGCCGGCTGAAGTTTGGGATGTACCAGCGCAATTACATATCAATTGGTGAGCGAATATGATTTTCACATGCTTTAAGTAGAAAAAGAATCCTCCTCCAGGTATCTGCGAAATTGTGTGTCATGTTGGGATGTCTATCAGCCTGAATGTTCCAACTCTGTGGCTAGCACTACCGAGAACGTCACCACTACAGTACTGGGTGTGATCGTTGTGCGAATATGTGCAAATGCGTGGGTTCCATCAAAAAGTATATAGACTACCGGGGGCACCATGACCTGTATATACTGTAGACTGTAGATGAATCCGATTCCTTAATTTCTTCGCTGTTGAGACCATATACCCTCTGGGAATTTAACATAACCATGGAAAATCACCATTTTTAATGGGAAAATCCTCTATAAATGGCCATTTTCCATAGCTATGTTAAATTACCAGAGGGTACCATGCATCACCATGCATCACCATGCCACGGTGCTGCCCTCGCCTCCTGGCTAATGGGTCCGCTGTCCACGGCCATACCTGGCGACCATGTTCTCCACTGTCACCAATAGCGCAAAACCCTCCGGTGAACAGCAAGATTGCTGGCATAGCTGGATGTTCATCCCCTATGATCCCATGAGTATTGGATGGTATTGGCCAATATACCTCAAATGCATGCAAATGCAAATCTTGCCGTATATATATATATATAGGGTCATTCTAAACCATACCATTTTTTGGTATATCACTGAGCTGCGACCAATGTCCACCCAAACTGCTCCTTGGACCCCGTGCGTCGCGTGCGGGTTGTAGCTGCTCGTCGTGCGGGTTGACCCATAGGACCTGCCAATCTTCAATGATCACATTCCCTTAATAGGCTTTAAAATGTTTTACATATATTTATATAAAACCTTTCCAATAAAGGACCCCAAAATGAATAGATCCAATAATGAACCAGGGTTGAGATTAAAAGGGGGAAAGGAATGATCAAAGGAGTCAAGACATATCAAAAGGGGCAAATAAAATTGTGAAACTCTTGAAAGCAACCACAGTGCCATGCTGCTCGGTCGCTTCACCAAAAAATGTCCCATGGAAATTGCGTGCAACATCCTTTTTGTGTTTTGAACCCAGGGCTGGCCATGAGTGCTTCGCATATATACATCCAAAAATTACTCCAGCAAGGGGGGCCAAACAGTGTGGGAAGTAACTTGGGGGAAGTAGTTTCGTTGGATATACTGATATACCCCAACTGGAATGTGCACTATGCCACAACAAGAGCGCTCCGACACGAACAAAATGCAGAAGAGGTTGCGCCGGCAACGGCGAGTTGTTACAATGCCACCAGCACTGCGCGCAGCGCGAAACATGAATGTTCTAAATGTGAACTTGCGGCCGGGGGGGAGTCACTGAAGCTAACAGGACGCTGCTAATGTTGTACCGGAGATTGCTCAGCTGCAAGAGTAAACTGATGAACTGATGACGATGATGGTGGGTACAAATGAATTTGACGATAATGCTGATGATAATGTGATGATGACGACGACGACGAGGAGGACCACAACAATGATGATGGCAATGCTCCTAAGAAAGATGAAAATGAAGAAGGCGAAGATAAAAACGTAGAAACCTGTGCCTGCCCCAAAACCACCTGATGATGGTGATGCAGATGCCGACGATGAAATGCTGAAAATGAATTATTGAGATGATGACCCTCTACTTGAACGCAACCCATGGTCCAGGGGGCAGGTGCAGGGAGCGTGTAGGATGTGTAGGGGGGGGTCTAACCTGCAAGTTTCAGGGTTTCCAACGGTCCTGGTGCCTGCCTATTCCTTGCTAAAGCAAGAGCAACTTTGGCTAGCACAAGCTAGCTTTCGTGAAAACAAACCAAAACAATATGTCAATATTGTGTGTAGGTTTTGAACACATAAGAAAGATAAGATACCTAAACTACTGCGCCTGCCACAAAACTGAACCTGAGGCATCGGAAGTACAGTGCCTGATCACCACGTACCAGGTACCTAATCTGATCATGACGACACTCTCACAAAACGACCGCTTCAAGGCTTTGAAAACATCGTCCAAGTTCACCAAGCACTGTGGGCTTGCCATACAATGCTACCTCCGGCGGGACCGTTTATCTTTGACCCACACCTGCCAACGCTCTCTAGCTTTGTGCACGAAAAACTACGCCTGCCAGCGGGCAAAAAAGTGTCCGAAGCCTTGCTCCTGTCATACAAAAAGAGGCTCTGACCCGGATCTCTTGTGCCTGCACAAAAAGCACATAGTTTCACAGACAGACACGGCGCGTCGGTAAAAGTACGCGTTCAGATGAGAGCAAAGTGTGACACAAATTTTGGGCGCGCCGGCGAAGTCAAAACGAACATCAAAATCTCAGAGGGAACTGCGAGGCGGCTCACATAAAGTCCATGCCCAGAGGTGCGACCGCTCGATCAACCCCGCTTCCAACAGTTGCTGTAAGAACCCTTAGTGTGAACACACTGTTTGAGGAAACAGGATGAAACAGGGGCGTAAACGAAAATGTGGCTCCAATATGCTCTAATGGGATGCTTATCAACGCCACGAGCAAGATCTCCGGAGCCCACATTGCTTATGATTTCTTCCAGTGTTTACCCCCTAACAGTTAGCCAGCCATAGCCAGCCACCATCGGCCTGCCAATATGAAGGCCCGCTGCACCGTGACGCCCAGTAAGGCCACCAGGGCCAGGGCCAGCGTCACGGTCTTGCTCCCGCGGCTCCGGCGGTTGCGGCCCATGGCTGCAGATGGCGGGAAAACTGACTTGATTTGATTTGAAGACTACTGAAACCATAGGAAAACCATAGGAAAATGGAGGTTTACCCTCTGGTAATACCACTGGCAATTTTGGGGGATCTGCTTAACTAAAGAAACCAGAGGGTTTCAGCTGCGAAGAGGTCAATGCTTCGAAATGTCTAACATCAAATGAACATTCCTTGGGTGGTGAAAGCCAATGCGTGAAGATGTCTGCCTCTGGCAAGGATTGTCAGTGGCTGACAGCTATACTGAGACCTGATGAGACCTGCCGACGTGTGGCTGGATTTCAAAGTTTCAATTTCCTTGGGCCTTGCACCAGAAGGCAACCCACCCTTCATGTTGGTTACATCACATCGGGCACCTGAAAAAAAAAACTATAGGATCCCAGCAACATCTCTCTCTCCATCGCCATCTCCAAGAGTCTAGCCAAAGGCTACATAGAAGAGGGTGTTATTTCTGGAAAGCTGGTTTGGGTTTCAAATGGATGACACTAAACCTCCTTTGACAATCTATGATCATCTGACCCATCAGCCGGTCTGCAAGGAACCATGGCTGCGGCCCAACCTGCATATTTTCCATGTAAAATGAAGAACGCTACCACAGATATATGGATTTGTAGATCATTTTCCAAAGGAAATCATAGATCTTCCACATCTAATGCCAATCTATTAGTCACAATCCCCCGTTTTTGGTGCTTTGAAATTCGCCTCTTCGGTGTCACCCTAAACCCTAACCCTTAGTCGCCTCGGCGGAATCCGACAAGTCCTTCTGCATGCTCCCGATGTCCTGAAGAGCGGGAGATGTGGCTGGCCTTAAAAACCAACCAAAGTGGCAATTAAACCAACCACAATGGTGGATACCTAAATGGGATATGCGTCGGCAACCATACGATCTTGGATATCTTGGTGTGTCGGCAAAGATATTCGATACCGATAGCCGATACCCCATTCCATGAGCTGGTCAATGTCATTATTTTGCCACTGGAAGTGCCGTTTCGGAATAAACCCCATTTTGAGACACACCAATTTCAAGGGATGTTCATCCCCCATCAGCCGATTGTCCTATCGTAGGTGACTCATGCACACATCAGTCAAATCACATATAGCACGTCCCTTCTCACATTTACTTCTATTGGAATCAATCTAAAAACGTCTCCGTGCTGTAAACCTCTCCAATGATTCAGTGGTAGTTGATGTAATTTTCCCTCTTCATGTCACAAAGCTCTAAATAATCAAGTGCTTCATTTCGTTTCAGCACACATCCGTCACGTCCGTCACGTCCGCGTCCTCGCCCAGGGAGATGATCGATGCGTTCAGACGATCGATGTCGGCATTCAACTCATCCACCATCACAGTCTTGGACCTGCACAGCAGGGTGGATAGTCAGAGGCGCAATGAACAGTCACAAAAAAAAAAACGGCGGACTCGTTAGCGTCGCACGATTCTGCCAAAAACATGGTTTGATCTGCACAACAGCTGAGTTTTCTGATTGAAAATTGTCTCATGAAAGATGTTGCGTTTTGCTTCAGGTTGCAACCCTTAGCACAAACTAGTAATGATAATGATAATAAATAAATAATAAATAAATAAATAAATGAATGAATGAATGAATGAACAAAACATAAATAAATAATAATATATATATACATGCATGATACAAGTATGTTGATGTGTATTTGTAACGCACACAGAGAGGGAGACAGACAGAGTTAGATAGAAACGATGATACGAAGAAAGAAAGCAAAATAGATAGATAGACAGATAGATAGAATGATAGACGGATAGATACATCAATAGATAGATATATCCTGCATTGCATCAGTTTGTAGAGTCACTTTATACTGACTGGAGAAATCATCCAGTGGCAGTTGGGAAAACCCGGGGTATTGATGCCTTTCACCCAAACTGTTGCAGGTGGCCGGGTAAGAATCATACAGGAGGATCGGAGGATCTCATGCTTTTCTGTCCAATTTAATTTTGCAGGATGGTTCCAGAAATACGACAAAATTGGCTAGCTGGCTTGGGTCGATGGTTTCGAGTCCAGGGTATATTCGGTAGCAATCATCCACCAATCACCGATGAAGAAAGCCCGCGCAAAAATGCTGCCCCGTGCATGGATGAAGTCGGATAAATCCTGGAAGATCCGAGGTTTGAAGGGCCAATAAGAATGCCATAACCCATAGGATCCATGTATGGTATATATGCTAACATGACTGGGGTATATTGATGGTAAATGTTACCATATATAGCATACATGGATCCTATGGGTAAGCTAAGGGACATCACAACTCCAGTTCCCACGACCTGCGATTCTTCTCGTTGCTCTTGAGTTCCGAGGCGCACCAGGTCTGCTTTTCGGTGTCCTGGTTGTCCTGACCCGGTGGCATTGACGCCATGATGTTCTCGGAAGTCGAACCTTTGAAATGATTGCAACATCTGGCCGTTTTATAAGTTTATATAAAATCACTTAATATCTGATCATATCTGATCATATCTGATCATATCTGATCATATCTGATCATTTGATATCATGTGGACCTAGTCGGACGTTTTAAGAGACTGTGCCTACATCTTAGGAGTCGTCTGTGCCGCATCGCAGTTCAGGCCTGTTCCTCAAGCCGTTGGATCACACCTTCAATCGTCTCCCTGGCCCAAAGGGCTTTGGCTGCCAATGTTCTGTCGCTTTGTTCCGACATGCAAACAATAGCCACTGCTAAGGGCTTGAACTCTTGTACAGGCCAAAGTTGTTTCTGAGTCAGGGAGATGGTCATGTGCGAATCATCATGAGAAGAAACTCCACGCAACGCTGCAACACTATGCATGGTGTCCATCCACCCTACATCACCCTACACTCCACAACCCCATCCCTGATGTCGTTGTCCAAATAGTCATTCCAATTGCGGTCATGACTCTGCATTCTACATGTCCATTACGTACATCGTGTGATGTCGCACCTCTAACCATTCTCTAGAGCACAGAAAAAATCTGAAAATACTTCAACTTCTGTTTGTAGCCACAACTGAAGCTGGCCTCACTTTGCCCAAAGCTGCTGTTGCCACTGGCTCCAGCAGATTGGTCAACGCCTAGGGACGGCCCCGGGTTCCCAAGAGCTGGACACGGCGCGGCATGGGCGTCCCGGACGGCGCTCTTCAAACGCTGTGCTTCGCCTTGCAAAAAGCCCAACAGCTTGGCCTGGGCGCAGCCGTTCCAAATTCCAAAGTCCTGGACACCCTGACAAGAGAGTCAGACATGCAGTTGTAGAATGCTATAGATATCTATAGATTAGATGTATGATAAGTTCTGTAGATAGGCGGGCAGGGAGGGAGGTAGGTAGGTAAGTAGGTAGGTATGTAGGTGTGTAGGGGTGTAGGGTGCACGTATGCACGTACACATGTACACATGTACGCATGTACGCATGGACGCATGCATGCATGCATGCAGGGAGGTATGTATGTATGTATGTATGTATGTATGTATGTATGTATGTCTGTATGTCTGTATGTCTGTATGTATGTATGTATGTCTGTATGTCTGTATGTCTGTATGTATGTATGTATGTCTGTATGTCTGTATGTCTGTATGTCTGTATGTATGTATGTATGTATGTACGTATGTACGTATGTACGTATGTACGTACGCACGTACGTACGTGAAACATGTGCGTGTTTGTGTGTGTGTGTTTGTGTGTTTGTGTGTTTGTCTGTGCATACCTTTGCGTGCAGATAGATTGATAGATTGATGGATGGATGTACATGTGTACATAAACAGAAACACATCTTTATATCCTCCTCGATAACCCTTTGCGCGGGCTTCCCATCTGATCAACGGCCTTGAGCACATCATCATTCTTGGCACTGCGGAGCAGGGCCAGGGAAGTGGCCTGCCATCTCTGCATCATGGCTTCGGGACTGGTGGTTTTAGCCCATCCCAATGATATCTTCAAAACCGTAGACCCATATCAATATCGTCAATTTATGTCAACATGTTGCCAGGATGTTCCAGCATGTTCCATGCAGGGTTTGAACATCAAAAAATGAACCACCAAGCCAGAAAATAAGATCTTTATAGACTATAGATCTCTCAGATCTACGAGTTGCCTCATGAAAGTCACCCACTTAAATACAACCTTAAAATGGCACATGAAATCTCCTCAAAAGTTGATGCACCATGACACCTCCCATTCGGCCACTGCGCGACTGCGCCACTGCGCCTTCCTCAGCTGCAAAAGGCTCTGGAAGTTTACCTCCAACAGGGAGAGCTTCTGCGACACGATCTGAACCGCCTTGGAGATGGCCTGCGGTGCAACGAACCACTCAGTATGGAAAGGAAAGGACTACAACATTGGACATCATTGACATATGAATGACATATATATAATATATAATATAATATATATATATATATGTATAACGGTATAGATATATGTGTGTATATCTCTGTGTGTGTATTATAGACGTTGATGTAATTGTATGGCTTCTACAAATCTATTACGTCTACTGTGGTATATTACAGTATATATATGAACATATCATGACATAAAATAACATATCTCACTAAAAGCCAACCACTTTGAGATGTGGTTTGAAGAGACCCTTCGTGCGCCTCCAACTCGTCCGTGCGAAGCTTCTGATTGGACTCGTAGTCTGCCGCCTGAGGCTGTCTCAGATCAAATTTGCAGATTTGGAGGTGGGAAAAATGGAAAACTTGATCTGAGATGATCTGAGGAGAACCAAATCTCTGTCGTAAAATAGGATCAACTATCAAAACATGATCAAACTAGACAGTTCATGATCGAAAAACATGTCGGTACACTCAACTAACGCGGCTCGGCCCAAGCCTTCTGCCGACATGTGGCGGTCACATCCTGGGTTCAGCTTCATCCCTACATGAGACATAAGCGGCCCATTACACTCATAGGAGATAATAGGCACTGATGGGGGGTGAAAGGAGTTGTGATCCTAATTCCATATCCTCATTATTCCTCATTTATATAATTGATATCACCGGTAACCCCAATCAACACCTAGTTCGTCCCGGTCATGGGTGGTTGGGACCTCATTTGCAGTATACCTGGTGGCCAAATATTGAGTGAGGGCCATACATCCACTGAGCTCCCTACATCCAAGTACTTGGTGTCCGCGTCCTTGAGCATTCGGCACGATTCAGGAATCTTGTCCAAGAGAATTCAGGCCATTCAGTCATGTAAAGTGAAAGGTAAAGATATCTAAAACACACGGGAAGAGAAAGGGAAAGAATAAGAGAGAAAGAAAGAAAGGGAGAAAAGTTCAGATTCTTTAAAAATCTACCCAACAATACCCAACAGGTAGTAAGTGGCTGCACGGGATCCCACACCTTGGAGCTGCTGGTTGTGGTGAGTTCGTCCTTGGGCTGCTGGTGGTAATTCAATTGTGGTGATGATGGTGATGGAATAGCATGACATTGGATAACACGGAATAACCATCAATCTGTGCTGATGAAACTCTGATACCATATATGGTTATATGATATAAACATATATACATATATAATTTATACATATATATATATATACATATATATATACATATATATATGTGTGTGTATATATAGATATGTATAGAGAGAGAGAGAGATGTATATATATATGTAAATATATAGGCATGTAGATGTAAAAATATATTGTTTGTAGATGTATAGGTATAAATATATATAGACATATAGATATATAGATATATCATATACAGATATATAGATATTATTATTATTATATAATGGTATGTAATGTTGTGTAATGTTCTGTCATGTTATGTAATATTATGTATTGTAATGGTATGCAATTGCATGTAATGTTGTGTAGCGTATATAATTGTAATGTTACGTAATGTTACGTAATGTTACGTAATTAATGTTGGGTAAGGTAATGTTATGTTACGTTATAATGTACTGTTATGTAATTGTGTATGTACGCATGTACGTACGTACGTATGTACCGGAATGATAATATGATGATGGAAAGATGGTGGCGACTTCTGTTGCCTTTTTCCAGTTAAAAACTTCCAGAACCCAGGGGCCTTTCAGTTCAAACATCCAAATCGCAGCACTTTGGCGCCTCTTTGGATGCTTTGAGTTGCATTTTTTTGGCCTTGAGCCCCACTTTCCGCTCTTTATCCTGGCCAGCGGCACCACATCCACTTATAAGTACTACTTACATTGTGACATGGCACCAGTAAACAATGAAGCAACAATAATTAGCTGGTCTCTAACCCTGAGAGAAAAAACAACTCATGAAAGCTTGTCAATGAAAAACACCCCAAATATCATGTTAATCTGGTTCTGCACTCACTCGGCCCTTTTCACTTGGTTCCACAGGGCTTTGGTGCATAAAGTAGCCGCGTTCTACGCGGAAGTTCGGCTGGCCAACCAAAAACATGATCAGCTGTCACAACAGCAGATCCACGTTTTACCCGGGCCTACAGCAAAGCATTAAGTTGAAAACTTAGGTGCACGGCTGTGCGCTGCGGGGCCTCGTTGGGCTAAAAACAA
>Ga0126342_10006091_pt1 | contig 21303 bp, 19 predicted proteins | sample Cyp1metagenome_FD_92528 | JGI IMG/M metagenome (GOLD analysis project Ga0126342, IMG submission 92528) | Coral microbial communities from Lord Howe Island, Old Settlement Bay, Australia - Cyphastrea 1 metagenome | ecosystem: Host-associated > Invertebrates > Cnidaria > Coral ...
CTGCCACTGCCACTGCCACTGCCACTGCCACTGCCACTGCCACTGCCACTGCTACTACTAGTACTAGTAGTAGCAGTGGCAGTGGCAGTGGCAGTGGCAGTGGCAGTGGCAGTGGCAGTGGCAGTGGCATTGGCAGTGGCAGTGGCAGTGGCAGTGGCAGTGGCAGTGGGAGTAGTAGTAGTAGTAGTAGTAGTAGTTTTAGTAGTAGTAGTAGTAGTAGTAGAAGTAGTAGTAGTAGTAGTAGTAGAAGTAGTAGTAGTAGTAGTAGTAGTGGTGGTAGTGGTAGTGGTAGTGGTAGTGGTAGTAGTAGTAGTGGTAGTAGTAGTAGTGGTAGTGGTGGTAGTGGTAGTAGTAGTAGTGGTAGTCGTAGTAGTAGTCGTAGTAGTAGTAGTAGTAGTAGTAGTAGTACTAGTACTAGTACTAGTACTAGTACGGCCGCCGTCCAACTGTCGCAAAATACCTCGGTTACCGTCGCAGAAAACACCGCAGAAAACACCACCGTCGCAAAAAACACCGGTTACCAGTGCAATAAACACCCGGGGCCATCGCAAAAAACACCGAAGAACCGACGCAGAAAACACCGGCTCATGACCGACGCAAAAAACACCAAACCTGGCCACCGTAGCAAAATTCACCGCTTACCGTCGCAAAAAACACGAAGCCCTCATGTCTCCCCGTGTCTCCCATTGAGACTCTGTGGTGTGTTCGTCTTTCCCGAGGTCTTGTCACCCATTGCCTCGCATTGTCTCGGTGTGCCCGCCTTCCTGAGGTCTTGCCCCACATATGTGCTTGTGATGGTGTATCCGCCCGAGGTCTTGTCTCCCCTTGTCTCCACATATGTGTGCCTGTGTTGGATGGTGTGTCCACCTTCCCGAGGTCTTGTCTCCCCGTGTGTCCCCTTTTGTTTCCCTTTGGTGGATGGTGTGTCCACCTTCCCGCCTTGTCTCCCCTTGTCTTCCATGTCCCCACATGTGCCTGTGTTGGCGTGTCCGCCTTCCCAAGGTCTTGTCTCCCCTTTTCTCCCATTCTCCCCGCATGCGTGCCTGTGTTGGATGGTGTGTCCGCCTTCCCGAGGTCTTGCCTCCCATTGTCTCGCAGTGTCTCCCCACGTTTGTGCCTGTGTTGGATGATCGCCCCTTGTCTTCCATTGTCTTCCAACATGTGTTGGCTGGTGTGTTTGCTTTCCCGAGGCCTTGTGTCCCCTTGTCTCCCATTGTCTCCCCACATGTGTGTTCTCCCTGTCTCCCCTTGTCTCGCCTTCCCAAGGCCTGTGATGGCGTGTCCCCCTTCCCGAGGTCTTGTCTCCCATTGTCTCCCCACATGTGTGCTTGTACCTTCCCGGGGTCTTGGCCCCCCTTGTCTCCCTTTGTCTGCCCACATGTGTGCCTGTGTTGGATGGTGCGTCCACCTTCCCGAGGTCTTGTCTCCCCTTGTCTCCCATTGTCTCCTGTTGTCTCCCATCTCCCTTCTTGTTTCCCTTTGTTGACTGGTGTCCGCCTTCCCGAGCTCTTTTCTTCCCTTGTCTCCCATTGTCTCCGCACAAAGTGTGCCTGTGTTGGATGTGTCCGCCTTCCCAAGGTCTTCTCCCCGCCTCCCATTGTCTATGATTGTCTCCCATTGTCTCTCTTCTAGCGTCCCTTTGTCTTCTTCCACAGTCTCCCATTGTCTCCCGACATGTGTGCCTGTGTTGGATGGTGTCCGCCTTGCCAAGGTCTTGTTTCCCCTTGGTCTCCCATTATCTCCCCACCTGTGTGCCTGTGTGTTAGATGGTGTGTCCGCCTTCCCGAGGCCTTTTCTCCTTTGTCTCCCAGCTTGTCGGACATGTCTTCCAGCTTGTCTTCCTTCTTGTCTCCCAGCATGTCTCTGTTCTTTTTTCCGTTTGCTGCGGGTGGTCTGATTTTGCATATTTCCTAAACAGTGTACTGTTAGTGGTTCTTAAGGCTTTCTTAAGGTGTCCTCTTTGGTGTTGGATGGTGTGCCGGCCTTCCCGAGGTCTTGTCTCCCATCTTGTCCCCCAGCTTGTCTCTCTTCTTGTTTCCCTCTGTGGCGGCTGATTTTGCATTTTTCCCCAAACAGTGTACTGCTAGGGTTTGTTGATTTTTTCTCATGTGTTTGACCCCGTTCCCCAAAACACTTCTGGAATCCACCCACTGTTTGGGGTCTACGGTTGTGTAATTTTTTAGAACATCAAACTCAATATCCTGCTTGCTCTAAGCGCCCTCACAATCTCCACAAGTTCCGAAGACTAACACACCCCAAGCGCTGACACATGACCTGTCATCTCTAGTTTTCGCGCTTGATATCTTCCTACTTCGCAACCCATTGCAACTCAGTTCGCGCTTGGAAGCAGAAATGTGTGTAGGCCAACGTAGAAACATTTGTGACAATGGAAAGCACCGCTGGAATGTGCAGTTGGTGTGACCTGGGAGTTATATTGTTCACCCAGGGGGGTGTGGAGAGGTTGAAAATGGTTAACTACTTGGGCTATGCATCCTGGCTGAAAGTGTGTCGGGTGAGAGATCCCAAATCGACAAGATGTAATGCTGATTTCATTTTGTGATTCCCTTACGTTTGAGAAAACCTATAGATGAACCAATCAGCTTTCACAATTTGTACAACAGAACAGTGAACCATTGATGGATGGTTTTCGAAATTTTGACTCCGGACCTCATCACATCCGGCTGATGCACCTTTGGTTGCGAGTTTTTATCCAAGGATGCCAAAAGTGGCACCTTTCTTGCTGAAATATTTTTTGCGTTGAACCTCGTGACATGGTTTCTTTTTCGCAACTTGGACGCATCACGGGAACACCTGCAAGTGTTCTCTTCATTTTGCAGAAAGCCGTTAGGATTGTTAAGGTCAACCATTAACAGACTCTTTCAAGCGTAGACTCTGCCAGTTTGTTTTCATTTAGCTAGCACCCTGCAAGCGTGGCCCCAGCTGAAGGGTAACTAAGTCTTCAGGCAATGATATCATGAGTAGAGAAAGTGTTTTTGGCCACATGGGCAATTCCTTTGCTTGCTTCCCTGAAACATCAGCCCTAAAAACCTCCTTGTATAGCGGTGTTGCAGGAAAGAATAATCTGCAACACAAAACGGAATCAGTTTTCAGGTATTTCAGTGAGGAGCAGTTGCATCCTTTGACATAGAACCTTGCTCAGCCTCTGAGGCATGTATTTTTTCATCTCAAAGGTAATTCGGTGATGCACTCAGTTGCCAAGACTCTGTCAAAAGCAGAAGAACTTCGGATACGGCGAAAGGTTGGTACCAAGAGTCATGGCATGTCATGGCCCCATATGAAACCCTGACTTGATCAGTTGGGGAGTTTTGAGAAGAAACTATGCTGAGGTCGACCATCCCCAAGGACTTTTTTTTCCCTGGCTGGGGCCACTCGATGCCAATGTTTCGTGGTTGGTGGTTGGGTTTGGTCCTTGTTTCAGAGCCGTGACTGGCTTGGAACAAAAAGGGCCAAATGGGGGCCCAATGGGGGCCGAATGGGGCCCAATGCAGGCCCAAGCCGAGGGGGGTTCTGGTGACTGAGGTGACTACGACCTACCAGCACCACTGGTGAGTCCACAGAATGCCTGCCGAGTCTTACTGGTGGTGCTCAGCCTGATGCACTTGTAGCTCGGTGGGAACTGCGGCTGTGTCATGTACTTCAGGTGGGTGGATCACTTGAGGTGCAAGAGGAGCAATTGTGCCGTTGCATCCACGTTCTCAAGGCTTTGTGTTCGCAGGCACACTGGCTCAAGGAACTTTACTGTGCACAGCAGGTCGCATTGAAAGCAGCCACAGCATGTCGGCGCTGTGGAAGCGTCGCCAGAGCGGCAATCCTCAATTGGACGCTTTCCCAAGGCACCAATTGCTTTCTTTTTCCCCGTTGTTCGGGTTCCTTGTAACGCCTTTGCTGCCATTTTCTCCCACAACGTTGCAAAGGCACATTGTAGGCTTTGGCACACTACCGCACACTATGGCACACAAAAAACACATGCACATATAGAAATTAACACAGACGCACAAACTATGTCAAACTCACGGACATGCTTGGTACTCGCAGTCTTGGGGTCTTTTGGAGGTGCTTGATGTATGTTTGATGGTTCAGGCATATGCCGCTTTCTTTGTCTGTGCGAAGGTGCTCAGTTTACAGCAAAGACGCCTTGGAGAGATCATGTTCCAGCTCGACGTCGTGCAGTGAATTTGGGGCTGTCCCATTCATATCTTGTCCAAACCTGCACAATTTCAGAACCTCTCAGCGCCGAGTGCAACTACCCAGCGAGTATGATGTTCTAGAAGTGTTGGGGCAAGGAGCAGCAGGCAAAGTGCTGCGTGCCAGGCAGGAGGTTTTTATTAAAAGCAGCGCTGGGAGAAGAAAGTAGATCAATTCGAGATACAGTAATCAATGCTTTATTATATATATATTGTATTTTTTCTCCTACCCAAAAAGGCGCAGCAAGCTTTGGGATAAATGGGCAGTCATGAATCTTTTCCAAGGAAGGTCACTGGGTTAGATTCAGGCCTTGCTTCAGATGTTTTTCCACAGCACATGTCAAGATGGTGACAGCCTGCCCAGGAAGCCTGATGGTGTAGAGGTCGCCATTAAAATCATGCAGGCAAATGATGAAGAAGAGCTTCGTGGGCGCAGACGTGAATTCGACATCCTCTCTACGCTTCTCGGCGATTCAAATGTCCAGGCAGATTTTGCATTTCTCCATGCATTTGGACCCACGATGCATTTAATGCATTTCAATGCATTTTGTACGTTGGCACTGGCAAAGTTGTGGACACAAGCGAAGAACCCCCCTTCGCTGCCTTAGCTATTCAATGCTGCTGGTATGTAAGACTCCTTGCTTTGGTTTCAGATGCGACTTTCTAGGTTGAGCCATCCGCACCTCGTCAAAGCCCTGGACTTCCTTCAGTCTGATTTCCAGGCTGCAGTGGTTCTCAGTTACCATCCGGGGCAGTCACTTGATCTTGCAGTGAAAGGACAGGCCTTTCCAGAGAGGATTGCCAGACGGCTCTTTCACCAGTTGATGTCGGCCATCAGCTACCTCCATCAGCAAAGGGTGTTGCACAGAGATATCAAGGCGGAGAACATTTTGGTGTCTCCAAATCATCAAAACATGCACCTGGCCGACTTCAATACTGCGAAAGCTGTTCACGATGGAGGCGCTTTGACCATGACTGGGACTATGGAGTATTCAGCACCAGAGGTCCTTGATGGAAATTCTCCCTCGCACGGACAGGATGTGTGGGGCTGCGGTTTGTGCCTGCACATGATGTTGAGTGCTCGTTTGCCGCAAAGGCTCCACAGTTTCAGCAGCCTTGAAGCTTTTGCTTCTGCGCAACGATCTTACCCAGTGAAGTGGCAGCACTTGCGCAACTGCACTCCAGCGTGCAAGGCAGTGGTCTCCCACTGCTTGTGTGTGGACGAGATGTCCCGTCCCAGTGCCGCTGAGATTTTTGCCATGGAATGGACATCAGAATCATCAGACCTCTCAGAATCAGAGCTGGTGGAAGCGTAAACCTGCAGAAAGTTGGTATTTTGCTCAGAACTGACTAGCCAAATGAGTTGGCTGGCTTTCTAGAGGCAAGATTACATTATAATATTTTTTGTACCCTTCCTTTATCTTCCTTCAGTGTTTGTCAAACGTTTGCATAGATTGCTGTACAGAATCCTAGGAGTTTCGTGGGCCCTCTGTGGGTTGACAGGACCCCGTGACTTACAATGCTTTTCTGAGAGAATGAGCTTACAATGCTTGGCATGGAATCATTGTTTGATTTGAGCCCACCCTTTAAGCCACTGTGTTTTATGTCGGATCCGCACGCCATTGCAGGAAGTGTTGCTTCAAGTTCCAAACCAAGCAAACAAGAGCAAACATATCGAGAGAAGCATTCAAGGTCAAGCTCCGAAGTGAGCTTGTTCGCGAAACAATGCTACTTGTATCTTCTCCGAGCACTTTGCTTTTGACAAATGTATTAGCGGACTGATCGCATTTCTTTGGTTGCAATGTCGACGGTCTTGGCTCTCGGGTGTTGTTTTTTCTGGTCCACTCCAGACGGCTCTTTGACTAAGTTTCAAAGGTCGCTCTGTTGCTCGTGAACTCGCTCTATTCTATTTTTCAAAGAGTTTTCAACGAGTTTTTCCCGCAGTGGGGGTAGGCCTTGCAGCCTGGCAGGCCCTACCCACAGCGACATTTTGACAATGGATGCCGGCAGGTACATCCAGAAAAATATCTCCCAGGTAACAAACAGAATCCACGGATCTCATAAACTTCGCTCCCAATGCTCCCGATCCCCTTGATCTTCAGCTTTGCTTCCCTGCCACTTGCTGCATGGAAAACACGGTTTCATGATGTTTCATGCACCTCCGGTCAGAAGCAGTTCTGAGAATGGCTGGGTTTGTGGCTAGGTTTATGGCCTGGGGTTTGTGGCTAGGTTTATGGCCTGCAGTTAGCTATACATGCCACACTATGCCATATCCACATCATCCTGTGTTTGAATGAAGGTATTGGTATGGCCTCTTCCTTCGCATCCTTGTGCGACTAATCCGTGGCACTGCTGGACATGAGGCGGGCCGTGAGTACGAGGTGCGCCCTGCGATTTCGCAACGTTTTTAGGGTGCATCGAACGAGTGGAGATGACGCTTGTAGTGAAGAGAGATGTGACATGGAACAGGGGTTCGAGTGAAAAGGAGAGACTTTCAAACATCGCGCAGGGGGCAACTGTCTGCGAATCAGTCAGCTGAGAGGAATTAAAGTGGATTAAAGTGGAAATTGCATTGTTCGGCAAACCATGGTAAACTCCGGTAAACCCAAATCTTGTGGTCACTATGGTGCGTACCGAATTGCCTGCTTGCTCTTCCAAGGGCAGCTCGGATTCGGAACCAGTTCTTGGCTTAGTGCGCGAGGGGACAGATTTGAAGCCGTCTACTTTGGTACCTTTTGGACGGTCTCGACTTGACCGGGTCAATGACATTCACGGTAGGATTATGCAGAATATATGCAGAATATATGTAGAATATATGCAGAATATATGCAGAATAGAAGAATCTTCTGCATATTTCATCATATTTCTGCATACCGTGTTTACTCCTACATGTATCATGTATGAGTCTTATGAGTCTGATCATGAACACCTGGAAGACTTGCCTGGCTAACAGTCGATGCAGCCCAGGATGTGAAAGATAAGACGAAGTGAATGATCTCCTGAAGTCTCATTGCCAGGACCATCGCATGAGGTGATGATCACATGGACTCCGAATATCTGCGATGTGACGATGCGCAAATGATTCATCATGTCAATAGATATCAATACAAACCAGATTTCAAGAGGACTCTGCTCCAATTCACAACGACTCATGAGCACAGTATCTTGTGCTATTTTGTTGTGCAGAAAGTGCAGCAAATTAACGACGATTGCCCCAGACTTTGTGTCAACAAACGGCAGAAGTGGCAGAAGAATCTCTTGCAGAGATCATCAACTCATTTCATGGACGCTCTGCCCGAGTGCTCGAAAATGATTGTGACATCTGTGATTTGCTTTTGCTGATGCGCCAAAACATGGCAGCATGTTGCGGCCTCGTTTGCCAAGCACAGCTGAGCATTGGGCCAAGTCCCCGATGATAGTTGTTGTAGTTGTCGATTGGTGATTATGCTTCTGCTACCAAGTATATACCATTTTGGGGAATTTCGCTAATGCATCATGGAATCATGGATGACAAAAGATCCCGACAAACCAACAAGCAGATCTCAAAAAAATATTCTCTTTAGGTCCACCAACAGGTTTGTTGCCTAGTTCAAGCTTTTTCGGACCTGCTCTTTCTGAAAAACTCAGCTACTGTGTGGCCCCCATGCTAGCATGAAGGCTAAGAGGTTTGTGCCGAGAAGACACTTGTACACATCACATAATCAATAAACAGTTTGTTGCCTGATTGCATGATAAGAAACATGCTGTGAAGAAACAAAGCGGGTAAAGCTGGTGGCTCAACACCCTGCGAAGGCTGACTCTGCGCCCATCGTGATCATGGCCACGAATCGCGGTATCACCAACATTCGGGGCACAGACTACAAGAGTCCGCATGGTGACCCACCTGATACTTTAGACTCGGGCTACTCCATGCCTTCATCTTCCAATTCTTTTCAGACTTGAAAGGTTGGTTTGTCCTTAATGGTCTGCCGAATCCGCTGAGCCGCTGAGGTATTCCCCTCGACCTGCTGGACCGTATGCTGATCATCTCCACCCAGCCGCAGCACTGGCACTGCTTGAATCCTGAAAGAACTGATGCGGAACCTGACCTTCTACATGATTTATACATGATTTATACATGATTTTTCAGTTGAACCCCTGGGATTTACACTTTCAGCCTATCACGGCGACTATAGTTTCTGTTTGGCGAAGAGAGCTCACTGGGCGAGCGCAAGGACGCTCCCAGTGGCAGGTATACGCAACGGGAAATACGCAAGATCATTGACATCCGTGCGGAGGCGAGTGGCTTGACATTCCCGATGGGGTCAAAAGGGGTACCACTTAGTTACTACATGTTACTACTTAATTACTCTATTTTTGTATCTTGAGGAGCAGTCCGCACAATAAACATCAATAAACTATAGGTTGCCCAAAGGAATACAAGACAATGCACTGGTCTGTACTCGTACCTGTCAAGAACTCATCAGCAGCAATCCGTCACCTAATTTGGCTCCTTTGGTTTGCCGCCTTGCACTTTTGGCTCAGCTGCAGCTTTGGTGATAAGGTGGTTGTACCAGTTTTAGTTTGTCTTACTTCTAATTTCAGTCTCGTTGCGCCGAGCAAGGAATCTGAAATTCAATGCAAAGCCTCTTGCAAAGTCACCAGGGTGGTGAAAGCCATAGAAAAATACGTCAACCAGTCAGATGGGGTGTATCTATCATCAACGGACAGCTGAAAGTTGTAGACATAGATAGAACAGTGACGGCAGTCCTACGCCCACTGGGCCATTGGAGGGGTCCTTGTCTTAGCCTCACCAAGCTCCAACGGAAAATTGATGAACGTTGGATAAGTTTGGACACCTCAGGCTGACTCAGGCTTGATGTTCATTGATGCCCTTGGGCACCTCTTATCACCAAGTATGACATGTGAACTTCGGAGCCCGCTTTGAGGCTCTAGCTTGCAGGTGTCATCTGCAAGGCGTGGATCGAAATTTGGGTGCGAACATATCAGCACTTCCAGCTCTGCAAAAATGTCTGCAATCTTTCAATCCATGTCTCTCGGCTTTTGGAATCTTTCCAGTGTCTAGTCCAATGACCCACACGTTGTGGAAGGTGCTCCTGGCCGTGATGGCACGCAGACCCCAGATGGTGTGGAAGTGGATGAGACTGTATCCTCTGGTAGTCAACAGCTGCAGTTTAAAGACACATGCATGGATTTATGGAGGATTTCCTATTATATAAGATCCTCATTTGTTATCATTTATTGAGCAGTTTCACGGGAGGATATATTTTGAGTTGAGGCACTCCCTGTGCATGGTTTCCTTTCATGCAATCCATGGTTTACATGACTTCGATTCACATGGATCCAAATGAAGCCATGAGGAAACATGGATTTCCACGTAGCTGGCCAAGACTGATCACCAATCGGCAGAGATTGGGAACTTATAATATCTTATACTGTAATGGCTTGATGCATTCTATGAGTCATTGTTTGAGTCACTTTTAATTTCAACTTGACCGTATTTTACACCTCGGCAAGAGGCTGCCTCTCATTTGCAAACCTTTGAGGCTCCGATCCCATGGGAAGAGACGGATCCCTTTAGTATCTCTATGTACGCACAGGAGGGGCGAGGAAAGCGAGGAAAGAAAGGGCTGGAGAAGGGTAGCGCAACTCCAACGGCTCAACGGCTAGCTTTTCCAGTAGAATCAGTAGAACCTCTTTTGTCTACGCTGTCGACTCCCAAGAAACCCAAAGCTCAACGTAGGAGTCGGCGTACTGGAGCAGCTTGCAAGAAAGCGAGGCGCTGATGCGTCACTTGGCATGATGCTGTCAGGTGCAGGGCCGCCAATCCCAGTCCCGTCGGCGAAACTAACCCCACGAACGCAAGTTCAAAAGACGAGGTAAGAGCTGCTGGTTGGTGATTTCAATGATTTCCCTATTTGGGATTATCCCAACTGACATTTCAATTGATTCGTATTTTTCAGGGAGGTTAAAAAAACCAACCAGACTGCTTTGTGGCACTTTCTTCGAGGCTTGTGCTCCGAGCTGTCGAATGAGACTGGAAGGTGCGGCCTGCTGTCAGAGTTGTCTGCGCTCGCAGAGATTTTCCTTCGCACACCTTTTTGACTCTCCTGAATAGTAGAATTTGTATGATGCAAGTCAATGAATTGGACATAGACACACGGACCAATTATGTTAACCCCCAATCAGTATTATATAGTAAAGTTATTATTATTATTTTTCAATCAAAAAGCGAGGAGTTGTCGATCCTGGGTTGACATGAGGTGTATTACCGTTGCTTTTGTATGTTGTGACGAACCATGAGCAGCTTCATTCGTCACTTGTGAGCCGTTTGATGTTCGGTAATATAATCTTCAGGCGGAATATGCCAATGTATGTTTGCAGGATTGCCTTCAACCCTCGTTTGCTGGAAGGAAACAGCACAACGCATATGCCAGGTTTTTTCCTTTTTTGGAGACATTGGCCATCAATATTTCGAAAGCCCTTGTGAAGATTATATAATATAATATACGTATATATATAAATATAATATTATATTTATACATTATATACATTATATATTATATATATTATTATATTATATATATATATATATTTTTATATTATATTATATTATATTATATTATATTATATCATATCATATTATATTATATTATATTATATTATATATATTATATATATATATATGTTGCTGACCATTCCTCTGGGAGATTGAGATCAATTCGTGTATTGCACATGGTTGCACAGAACGCACTCAAAATAGCATGGCAATGGTGCGACAGTGTGATCTTGCCCATCTTATCCATCGCGAGGCGTGAGGTAGTAGAAGGCTGCATCGAGCGACTTTGCAAGCTTTGCTGGGCAGAGGCTATAGAGGAGCGGATACATCGGATGCATCGGTGTGGGCCACTGTCAGAGACCCGATTTTTTTCCCCCATATATTCCACAATAAATAGTGATTTGAAAAGGTCATATGCAGTATACATTATATGTCATAGTAAGATGCTTCGACTCCTGCCATCGGCCAGTGGGCAAACAGCGTCACCGCGACTTATGTGAAACACCAAGTTCCCACGGGTTTAACCAACCGAGCTGACCATGGAAGGCCGTAGACTGCCACACCTTGCTGATCGCAGCAAGAGCTGAAGTCGATCACTTGAAGCGGCGACTATCCCAAGTCAATCTCATGTGGCTTGGCTGATTTCCCTGATTTCCCTGAGTTTTCAGCTTGGCATCAGCGGTACCTGATGGCAGAAACATGAGACCAGTTGATGTGATGCACCGAGTTTCTGGCAAAAAGTTAGTGCTGCTTGAGCCAAGGAATGTGAAGCATATGGTAGCACAGGCCCGGGTTCAGTTAACTTTCTTTTTCTTGCGAAATTATTGTGGCAGGGTCTATCTACTCAACAGCGATGATATTCCAGAACATATCGGCGACTTCTTAGAGTTGTGAAGTGCCTTAGGCCTACTTCTTAGGATTCAAGCAAATACAGTACAAAAAAAGAAAACTAATGCAAAAAACACATCACTGTTTGAAGAAAAACACAAACAAAAGCAAAACAAAAACCAAACGACTATTTTGAAGACCAAAAACAACAAAAGAAAAACAAAACAAAACAAAACAAAACAAATCCAGAATACATTTACATGTGGTTGCTTTTGTTTTCTTTTTTTCCCGTTCTTTTTCTTTCGCAGGTGACCTGGTGACCAGGATCTTCGAACATGTAAAACACCTGAGGAAAAAACACAACAAACGCGAAAAAAGAGCGAACAAAAAACGACAAGAAGGGAACACATGCAAGAAAAGAGCAAACAAACAGCAACCACATATAAATGTACTGTATACTGGATTTTCTTTTGGTTTTGTTTTTATGTTGCTTTTTTTTTTTGTGTATGTGTTTTGTTTGGCATTTTCTTGTGCTGTTCTGATTGTTTTTTGTTCTAAATCAGGTTTGGATTGGGTATTTTGTTTTTCTTTGATTTTTTTTAATTTGTTTCATGATTTTATCATTTCATAGAAGTTGCCTGTAAGCCGCAACCCAATCTTAGACGCACTGTCGCATTGGGGACCAGATTCTCCGTGTATATGCGGTTTTAGATCTATCTGTATGAGACACATCACGTAGTGCAAATTTGAAAGTGTGACTTCAAAACAGCAAAGAACTACAGTTGACCCCCGCTGCATTCCAGGATGCTGTTGACGCACCATCAAGGCTGGAGTTTCTGAGTTTTTTTGTGGTTAAAAATGTGGCCATTCTGATGTTTGTTCTGAAATTGTTAGCATGCAGGATTCACCAAGATCCTTTGAATGGCCACCTTCCATGCCTGTTATGCACCTCCTTTAGTTTCAGATGTGCTGCAAGCATCGTCTCCAAGAGCTTGAAGTAAGCTGTTGATGCTTGAAATGGCTTAGTCTGAAAATAGACACCACCCAAATCCAGCAGTTCAGCATAGGTTATCCGGCGGTTATCATCATTTTCCATGTTGAAACAGTTGAAACGGCCATAAATTGAGGTATCGTATGCCACCTGGCAGGTCCTCGCTTGAGTCTCCTTCGATGGAGGACATGGGTCAGGACATCACCCAAACAGCCATGGGAAGATGGTTGTAAACCCAATGGGGTGGGATTTGGGCTGCTCTCTTGGAGAAACATGAGAAACCGTTTCACGGTGTTGAGAGCAGAACGCCTTTTTGGCTGGCGTGAAATAAAACTAAATACCCTGAATGCATTCGGGGAGTTGCTTCGCCCAACTTCAGCTGACAGGATCAGAAGGATTTGGTCTATGGCCTTGTTTGGGAAAAGTGGTGTCCTCAATAGCTCAGAAATGTGGTAAATCCATCCAAAATTCGAGCTGATTGACTTTTAGACATTTCGGGACTTCATACAATGTCATGATCCAGTGAAAAAGTTGAGCCATTGGGGTCTATTCTTGGCTTCACCATTAACAATTTCACAATGTCGTTTTTGAACATTGATGCAGACATATCGAGACCACATCAGTCGATCCGTTTCTTGGCTCCAAGGATTCGAGAGTTGAGAGATCCTACAGAAGATGCCTCAGCGACCATTTTGGCCTTGCAAGACTATGCCGCGCAGTGCGGGCTCTTTGCAGGCCTGAAGTGGATCAACAAATCGCCGGAATGAGCATGTCAACGGGATGCAACTGAGATTTTGGGGAGTCCTATTTGGTTCAGGCTACGGTGCCGAGACCGAGGATGTGGGTATCAACACGGAGGTGGAACCGGTACCCAGCCACTTTAGCCACCTTTTCAAATTTCCTGTTTGCCCGTTGCTACCTCTTCTAGAGAAAACTTGAGCCTTAGAGCTTTTAAGTTCCTGACTCTTGTTTTATCTTCAGGTGTTAATGAGTCCTTGAGCTGCAGGTTGAGCTTAGCGATGTCTTTCAGAGGTGTGAGGACAGCAACTTTGTGAGCAGGGCTTAAAACTTCTGCACGAGATCGAATTTCATGTACCAGGATTGCTATCTTTCAACGTGAGTCTATCTATGTTCCTATCAGGAATTCAAGGGACTCTTCAAGCCATTCCTGTTCTGGTGAATGTCTGCAATAAGAACGTGTTCTCCCAGTTTTCCCCCTTGAATTAACAATTAGAGACTGACATGTTATAGTGTATCATGGTTTGAATTCACGTGCTGTGAAACTTATATCAATACCTTTGGGACTACCCAATTTCCTTTATACCACAACTAGCTCAAGGGGACAAATCGAGATCGAACCTAAAACATTGGGGGGGGGTCAAAAACCACATGGTTTCAACGGTATTGTTGGATATTGTTGGCAACCCAATAGTACATAAACTAATCGTTTGGGGATTGTTTTTGGGGATGGTTTATTAAGTTTATTATTGGGTTTACCAGATTAAAGAGCTCCTGAAAAGCTCCAGGAGTTACAGCTGTCTGTCTCCAATGGCGAAGCTAAGCTCCTGCAACTGCGCTGTGACTTTCTTCGCTTGGAGGAGCCAGGGTGGCTGCATGGGACTGCGAGCATGACCTGATGCAGTGTGGATCTTGTGGATCGTTGCAAAGATCATGTTCAATTGATTCAATCCCTTTTCTAGACTATATTAACATGTATTACACATTTTTATATTATTATATTAATATGCTCTGTTTTTTTTCTCAATGATGAACCTTTCAGAGAATGGCATGAGCCTTATTTTGCGTCGCAGGACAAGCTGGCTGAATCCACCGTGGCCTTTCCTGCATGTGGACAAGCAGTGCGCTGTGCAAATGGGTTGATACATGTTAAAATCACAGATTGAGAAGTGGTCACGGTTGTCAATGTAAATTTCGAGTGCGTTTGTGAAGGGCTTGGTGGACTTGGAAGGAAGAGTTGAAGTTGGCACAGTTGATGCTGCAAATCATTGCATGAATGCTTGCACGCCAGGAAGTGCAAGTGACCAAGGAGACTCTGGGCTTTTGTGGGGCCATAAATGGGTGGCATCGTTTTGCTCTTGGCTCATGACTTTTAGAGAAGTCTGCAGGTGGGACAGACTTTAATCTCTTTGGACTAATCTTTGGACTAATCTTTGGACTAATCTTTGGACTATTGATTTGGCTTGGCTGGTCTTGTCCCTGGATGTGTCAGGCTTTGAGATATTTCGGAGATGTCCGTTGCATTGAGGTTCCATTTTCTACGGGAGCCTAGGAACTGACGCGGCGCACAAATCTCTCGGTGTCCCTTCAAGATTGCGCCGTTGACAGCGACGTCGCACCTTTTCCATTGGTCGGCATAGGTCGTCCGCGATGCCGGAGATTTGCTACTATGCCTCCACCTTCATCTCTGTGAAGGAGAAGGAACCGATGCATGCCACGCGCTCCCAAAGCTGTCCTCCAGGCGGATGGGTGAGTTTTGGTGGACCCCAAGATAGCCCAGCATGGGGTGGAGTTGATTGGGCAAGCTGAAGTGTGAAATGGTTGAAGTACCTGCCGTGCTTAATCGCGTTTCACAGGGACCCCCATGTCCCCCATTGTTTTAGATTGTTTTAGATTGCAAGCAACGATGCTACAATCACATACAAATCGGGAATCCCGCACCCAACCGACCACCAGAAACAAAATTGGAAAAGACTGCACTCAGGTGGCGAGGCATATGGCTCAGATCGACACATGTCTGAGAAGGACTACGTCTCCACGCTGCCGGGCCGTGCCTTTGCATTATCCTTTCTGACATCATCCGCCGCATCCAAAGGGTCCTTCGGACATCCAGAATTCTGTCGGAGGCCTTGTCTCTTCATGAAGCTCCCTGGAGGTTGTCCCAAGGGTGCAGAGTGTGACTACTGTCATTTGCCTCATGTTCAAAGTGTGAAGCTGGACAAGCGGCAGCGGGAGATTTTGCACGCCATGAGTGAGAGAGAGCTATTGAACCTGATGCTTCCCGAATTGTGGGCGCATGCCAAGTCCAATGTTTCCGCCCAAGAAGTGCTTGTGTTGGTGGAACAGCACTTGGCGTCGTTGCCGGCCACCAAGGGGACGAACCGAATCCCGAGTTGGAAGCTCAACCAATTACGATGCCTCCTACGCCGCATGAGCTTCCGCCGTTTAATGCTCCTCTGCCCCTGCAGGAAGGAGAAGAAGATTCAGGCAGCCCTCGAGGCTTTGAAGATGGGATTCACAGAGTGAGTGGCTGGAAAGTTTACATGTCGATATGTCAATGTATATTATGATCCAGTCTTTGGGCCGTGGACTGAATCTGGCATGGACAGATGACGGTTTTGACTGGCAAGGTTTAGACTTACGCAGCCTCAATTGTTTTGTTATGTTTTGTTTATGGTTGGGCTTAAATTGAAACCGTTCTGCCAGTTCGCTCTGGGGCATCCAAGACGGTGGATGGCATGAAGCCATTGTATGTTGAGTAGTAGGGTTAGGTAGGTCTTAGGTAGTTTTGGTCGGGGAACAAGGTCTGGGAAACAAATTCTAAGCTCTTGTTCCGCGGGGGACCCGAGCCCCCGCTGGCGTTCTTGAGTGCTTGCGATAGTCTTGCGATATGGACGAGAAATGATGAGAATCGAGAATCATCGAGAATCCACCTGGGAATGGCAAGGACTTGCAACAAACATAACAACACAACAAAATCAACAAAGTGACGCATTGGCGTTGAGTTTTTTGAGAGACGAAGCACTTTAGGCAACGCCACACCACCTCTGGATTGTACAGAGATCCACCGCGCAGTTATCCTGCCTCCATGGTCTCCCAAACGCATCTGCGGATCTGCGTTTCTGGCAGAGGCCAGAGAAGTGGCAGCGTGCCAGCTGGAAGCGGGCGTTTGGTCTGCACTTTACCGAAATTCAGTGTCCCATCCCTTCAGCACTTTGTCAGTTCTTATCGAAATAGGCTTGTTTAGATACGCCTTTATCAGCCTTTCTCAATTGAATGTTTGCAGTATCCCCAGGATGAGCTACGTTTCTGATGGGTTTTTCTCTCATCTCCCAGGTGAAATCTGCAAAGTGACGCCCGAGGGACGATAGGTCACTCTGGTTCAAGAAACTTTGAGCAAAGGGATGACGCGTTGTGTCTGTGTAATCAGAAGTTTCAAAGATGCGGCTGCTGTGGTTGTAAACAAGTTGCAACCACAACTGTCCTGTCTGTCCAGGCTCTCCGTTGCCAGACATCCTCAGTATCAAATGTCTAGCGGGATCTGCAACCCTCTCAAAGTTCCAGACCTGAGATCTTCCTATATCTTCCTATATCTTCTCATTTTGTGCCTAAGCCCTAGGTTTTTCATGGCTTTTCCTGGAAAGGATTTCCAACTGAGCGTCAGCGGAGCCTTGAGGATGTTGAATGCCCATGACCTCCTCACTGCAGTGTCTCACCGTGGCTTTGGGTCACAATGGCCATTACCCAGCTGACTAGAGCTTATATATTGCTAGGGTGGCCTTGGGGAAGCTGACAAGAGGCTCGTCCCAACCATGGAGCTGTCACTGACGAGCACAGAGGAGCGTGTGTGGGCAGGTTCACGGCCAGCTTCTGGACAGTTGATGCCTAGAGCAGTTGCGTCTCATTATGTGCAAAGAGATGCAGACCGGTTCCCATGGTCTGCACGTCAAAAGCTGCGGCCTGCAGCCCGGGGATATGGGGGATATGGGGGATGGCACGGAAGAATGGTGATGGGTTGACACTTGATGTATCTTGAATCTTGAATCCATCACCATTAAGTCAAGATACATCAATCTTCAATATAATAGATGGTGATCACTGAATATATATATATATAATATATGGTGATTGGCTGTCCAGCTTTCATCAGCTTTCCATGTGCTCCATTTGTTCCCACTCCGGTTCCAGCCTGTTCCAGCGGCAAGGAGCACCTGGATGAAGCCTTACAGCAGCTGGATGAGTGCAAGTCGGGGGAGGTCGGAAGTAGATGGGAGGATTTTCTGGTATTTCCAACATTTTCCAACTGTATTTCCACCCAACTTCAGCATTTCTTCTTGGCAGAGTTGGAAATACTTAGATTGAATTCACTCCACATTGGCCTGAGATCTGGACATTTTCTTACAGTGGAACATTCAAGTACGCGCGGTACCATCGTACTCGGTGATCTTCCCGTAAGGCTTTGTTTGAAAATAGGGTACCCGGGTACCCCGTTCCATCCACTGATTAATCATAATTTCCCGCATGAAATAGCAAGTTTGGGGGTGTACCACATTTTCAGACGCACCCAAAAACATATAGACTTGGTTAAACTTGGTTATATAAATATATATATGCATATATATATATATGTATATATATACATATACGTCTCCCATTGTACCCCCATTCTATCCCGATGATATCCCCATTAAATGAACAATGAATCACCATTTTCCCCAGGTTTCACTGAAAGTTGGTGAAACCGTCAGGCCCTCCTCAGGAAGGCGTTTGAGACGCTTCAAGAGGATGGGCTCTGAAATTGCGAAACCTCAGCTGATTCAATAGTGATATCACCAGGAGAGGGGTATAGTTGGGGGTATAAAAATGGAATATGAACATGGGATACATAATACGTTTAAACTGTATGAGTAACGGTACTGGAGGCATGTAAAGTTGTAGGGGTCGATGGCTTGAGGTCTCAAAACTAGGGGAAATCATCCTGAAGTATCGGCAGGTGAAGAATAAGATCGTCAAACCTAGATCTGCCCATTCATATTATCAGCTGCAACCAACACAGGGTGTTGTTGGCTTAGCCCCACGCCGTTGCAGCAAACTGAGAGCCAACTGACCTCAATTGACCTGAAACAGACTCGAGGAATAACAAGTGATCACAACCAACCTGGCAGGTACGTGAAAACGGCGTCCCGTTTCCATATCACAGGAAAGAGTGAAGGTCTTTGTTGGTGTCAGCTTCACTCAATCCCCTGGCACACCTTGCATGTTGTTGAAAAGATTGACGCATGCTTAGAACTGCATGTGACTAGCAGTTTTCACACACACACAAATAAATACGTACATACATCCATCCATACATACATAAATACATCCATACATCCATCCATCCATCCATCCATGCATGCATGCATGCATGCATGCATCTGCACACATACATACATATGATACAGAAATAGATACATAAGTAAACAAGGAACACGTGAATGTATATACTATACATATATCTAGAGTATGTTTTTTGATTTGTCTGAGCATGTGGAATACCTGCCAAAAAACACATTTCATAGGGAAATGATGATAAACCAGTGGGTTTGGGGGCATAATTCCACTTTCAGACAAAGCCATCTCTTACAAACCAGGATAAGCACTTGGCAGATTTTGATTTGGAACATGTGTTCACTGGATGCACGGGCAGCTCAGTCAAAGAATAAATTATTAGATTTGTGCAGCTCTGCGTTGCCAGTGGGTTTCTCTTAAAACTACATTTGGCAAGATGCCCTTGCAAGCGAATCATGGGCTGAAACATGTAAGACCTGAACCGAATTGAACAAACTATAGAAGTTTGTTTCCAGGTCTTGAAACATACTTTTGTCATGAGCAGGGATGTGTTCTGAGTGACGCCGTAGCACGGTGATACACCACAGAGGCATCAGTGCAGTTTGATGTTTTTGTCCTGTGCACCTCCGCATCCTCCGCCAACGCAATGTGCAACAGCACCATTGCCCTGATTTAAATGTACATACCTGGTTGTTGGATGTTTTTGGTCAGGTCATCCACAACAGCCTGTTTTTTTTTTTTATTATCTGATTTCATTTTAATGCGTTTGTTGGTTGAATTAACATTTGTGTAACACGGCCTGTGCTCCTCTGCGTTCCATCTTCGCATAGGATCTTTTGCGTCTTTCGAGTGGTCTAGTACGGGCACCCACCCCGAGGAGCACAAGATGCAGCTCAAGGCTCATGAAGATTCACGCCAAGAGGCTGGGTAATCAATGGAATCAAAGGAGCATGGCTTGGGATGCATGGATAAACTTGGATCAACTTGGATCAATGGAACCATGCAGAAATGCCTAGAAATGCATCCATCCCAGAAATGACACACAACTGCAGGTAACGCTCTTGCAGTCCGAACTTCTGCGAATACGGGAGGGGCAGGCCGGCAGCTTGGAAATAGATACCAGAGTTTTTCGCTGAGTAGAAACATGTAACATCTAGAAACTATACTTGTAGCCTATACTATCCAGAAACTTTTTTTGATAGACATTTGTAGACCATACAATGTCGTGCCAAGATAGCTAAGTTGGTTAAAAAAACTATGGATGTTTATGGTCGATAATTATATCATTTCTTAGTCATATGGTATTACAAACCAGCTTAGCTAATCGTGTCCAGGTGAGAGGGCTGACCCGGAGGCCTTCCGCGAGCCGTCGGCTTCATGCCGGTCGCTGAGACCTGCGGGTTTTTCCAGGTGATTTAATGGGGATATCATGGGATACATAATCAACTCGAATCGACCTGATTTTTGGCTGTGAATTTTGGGGTTTCTCATCTGATTTATGAAAGATCTGATGTTCGAGTGGAATTGGGGGTAACCAATGTTCAGAGAAAGCGCAGCCATTGGCGGCACACCATGTTGGCAGTGCCAAGGATAGTCGGCCACCGTCCTCACCTTTGCCGTTGTTACAAGGGCCTGTAAGCCAGGGACTCAGATTTTCGAGCGCTGATTTTAGGAGGATTCCAGCTGATATCAGCTGATCAGCAAGGCGTCAGGTTCATCATTGGGCAATGACTGGTTGATCATTGACTGATTTGTTTGGCTGAGGCTATTCGGACGCCACTCTGGAGGAACCGTGACCAAGTTGCATTATGACCGGGGGTGTGACCCTTGCGGAGTTCATAGTTTCCCTTCGGAAGGTAGACACAACTTCTCGTTTTTTAATTCCTCTCGCCATACTCTATGTACTGCATCAAGCTCGTGGTACTCACGGTATCCAGCAGCAGAATCTGACTCCCTCTGAGTAGCATTTGCTGATGAGTTCATGTGAAACACTTGCATAGCAACAGCAGGAGCAAGCAGATTTCACGAAACGACATGAAGCAAAACGATGCAATCAAAGGAAGACGGGGAGCTTCTCATTTTTGCACCATGGGGCTTGAGCAAGACATGAACTAAGGGTGTAGGTCTGCCACAGCCGCCGTTCTGAGGTCTCCAGGTTTCACGGTGAACCGAAGAGCCAAGGCCTTCCTTTGTCTTGGGGTTGGTACATGTGCCATGAAATGGGGATTTTAACAAATTTGAACATGATTCAACCATCAACAGATGTGAGGAAATCTGACGGTTTGTGGGCATCCCTGCAATATGCCAGGGTGATATAATATAACTTAACATTATATTAAATTAAAATAGAACAATACAATAAGATATTAATGTTAATAATATTATTATATATTATATATTATATATATTATATTGTATATTATAAATTATATATTACACATTATATATTTTATATTATATATAATATATTATATATGTATATTATATATGTATATTTCATATTTATATTATATATTATATATTAGATATTGTAAATTATATATTATATATTATGAATTATATATATTATATATCATATTATATATTATATATTATAAAAATATTATTATATATATAAATATTATAAAATTAATACATAAATACAATATATA
>Ga0126342_10006092_pt1 | contig 21303 bp, 23 predicted proteins | sample Cyp1metagenome_FD_92528 | JGI IMG/M metagenome (GOLD analysis project Ga0126342, IMG submission 92528) | Coral microbial communities from Lord Howe Island, Old Settlement Bay, Australia - Cyphastrea 1 metagenome | ecosystem: Host-associated > Invertebrates > Cnidaria > Coral ...
AAATTCTTCGCGGTTTTTTTTTCCGACAATCAGTACTTTCGGATGTTTTTGGTCTCAATGCCCCTGCTGTGTGAGCCCAACGATGCGGTGCGGGCGGTTGCCGTCGCGAAGCGACGTGAATAAAAATCAACATCAAGTGGAAGCTCAGACAACAAATGAGACATCATTAAGCACATGAGATGCAGGTGATTGTGGACTCACACCCCTATGCCTAGCTCCACTCGGGGAACTCGACCGGCGAAGTCCCAAACATACCAACCCAGTCAGCCAACCTGCTGTTCCTTCCACTCGGCAAACTCCCGGTGGCTCTGTTCGAGGGCCGCCTTTATTGCAAAAGCAATTGGCTACCAAGAAAGCACAATCAGTCAATGAGTCAACATCAATTTCCCACATGTCTAACAAGGCTGTCCAAGAACTTGCCAAATTCAGCTGTACATACTGTACAATTGCCGTTGCCCTGATCATCCCTGATCCATGGTGAAATCCCTCTTTTTGCCAAAACTTTTTGCCTCCAACTCCGATGCCCGCTTGTGCTCAAGAGCCGCCGCCTGTGAGATGAGGCTGCATGGCCGGGGTCCATGTAACATATTGCCACATCTCGTGTCACAGGCCTCTTCAGATGAAAGCAGCTCCTCCCGAAGTGCCTGGAGGCGGAGTCATGTTCGGCTTAGGCCGAAACAAGCAAGTGCAACGGTGTAACGAGATTAACTTTGACGTTGCTACAGCGTTCAATTTGGCAATGCACACCTCCAACTCTGCCTCAGCAGCTATGAGTTTCTTGGCCTCAGGCTGGTCTGAGCAAAATCCTTGAGACAGGATTCTACATCTTGACCCATGAAACTTAGAAGCGGACAAGGCTGTCTTGGCCATCCGGAACTCGAGGAGTCGTGGCACGGCTTTGTTGCTGCTCCTGACACCAAGCAAAGCAGGCCATTTGACGGGAGCTGTTCTGGCTGTTCTTCAACGGAATTGACTTCTGGACTCACTGGACTCCTCATAAGTTTCGAGCCGTCGACGTAGCTTGTCCTCCCGTACAGAAAAAGGTTCACAAAATGAGAATGGAATTAAAAAAAATGCTCGAACGTAGGCTCTCTCCCAGAAACTGCCGTCCACGGCAAAGTGTCACTCAGATGAATTCTACCAGAAACACTGGCAACACTTTTTAGACATCGCTGCGCGAAGCTCTCAGGTAGCCGGGAGTGAAACAACTTGTCACAGCTACAACTAAAGCACTTGTTGCTTGACTGCTGGTAGCAGTCATCTCCATTCCATCCATAGTCTGAGGCACCGCAGAGGGATGCTGAGAGGGTTTGCTGATATCGATGCCATGAAAAGCAAAGCTCTGGAAACTGACTGGAATGTAAGGCCTGTCACCGGAATTGTGTCAACCCTCGCGCCAATACACCATGGAGTTGATCTAAGTCGCAGACGCTCATGCAGTAGACTTGAAATCCATGTTGCTTGGTGGTGTGGGGAAGAAGCTCTGCGGTGCACCTGTTCAATAGGCTCGGAAGACATGGAAGAAAACTGGGACCCTGACATGAGTCTAATGATGTCTAGTGTCAAAAGCAGTACCTATTGAATCCATTTGAATCCCATCACTAGAGCATTCAGCTCAGAGCCTGGAGCCGCTGAATCTGGACTCTTTGCCTTGCTTGGCGTTTCTGACTCTGCTGCGTCTTGCTGCGGCTCTTGGGGAGCTGGCTCCTGCAAGGGACATTGCAAAGATACACATCACTCACAAACATACAGAAAGAATCAAAAATTCTCATAAATCATAAATGTAGAGATGTCCATGATTAGGCCAGTCATGCGGATCCTTGGCCACTTCAGATTTGAAGTTGCTGGCTGGCATAGGGAAGAAGCTTTGTGGATTACCTTTCAGAAGGCGAAAGGTTCGGCTATGTTTGGCTGAGACATGCTCCACACATCCCCAAATTGGATCAGCTCAGGCTGCCTCCGCCTCCAGTACTGCGCGCACTCACAGCGCTGTGAGCGCTGCGAGCACTGCGAGCACTGCGAGCACTTCGTCCCGTTGCAGCACCTTCTGCATCTGCTGGGTGTGAAGCAGCGCCGTAGCTTCGAGAACCTTCTGACAGTAGCCTAGCAGTAAAGCTGTCGAGCATTAAAAGGGCAAGCCAAATACCTTGGCCATCCTTGGCCACGTGTAGAGTCATTGCATAGTGTGCTGACAGTACTCTCCTTATTTAGATTGCTTCTATGAGGCTTGGGAATGTATGCTACAATTGACCCGTCCCCTCTTTTCATATTCATCGATCAAGGCTTGACTCCCATTGGCCCACAGTGAGCTTCAGGACCAAGGAGCGAAGAGAACGGATTGTAACCAGGATTCAGCACAGGCACCTCGGAGTTCAAACCTTGCATTGGTAAGTTGGCAAGAGGGCACTTCTCCGGTTCCGAAGTTCTGAGGTCAAGGGCCATCAAAGGCTGAAATCATGGGAGCTTCAGTCTTGCAATGTTTGCAACCACCTGAAATGTGTTTTGTTGTTTTGGGGATTTCCCTAGTGGGTTCCCTACTTAGATAGTTTTGTGATGCTTTGAGGGCGTTTGCATCTTCACCGGGAAACTCTGCAACAGGAAGTGTTTCGGATGCTTTACGGATTCCATTGAATTCCCATATTTCAACGACGACCGCGAAGGCAGTCCACAGAACGGTGCGCACGTCACCTTCAAATCCTTCAAGAATATGTTTCATCTTAATGTCCATGGGCTCCGCTTCACATTGTACAAAGATGTACAAAGTGTACCAGGGGACGACTCCTTTTTGGGTCTGAGATGCTCGATGCAGACAGGTGTGGGCTGAGTCGTAGCATCGGAATGTCTTGGGTCGGATCGGGTCGAACCTGCACAACCCGTCCCGAGCATCCCGGCCGACCACCCCCACCATCCAAACCGTCCCAACCCGTCCCGACGGATCCATGAAGATTCCGATCTGATCTGATACATTTCTGATCTGGACTCACTGGACTGATTCTGATCCCTGAATATCCCTGACGCTCCGACTCGACAGATGGAAGCAACTATTTGGTAGACAACTTCTGAGCTAAGCACTGACTTCGAATCCATCTGCGACAAGCCCATGCTGGCCAGAAACTGCAACTTGTTGGCATACGCTGTTAAAGCCCTGAGCCAAACGCGGATGCAGTCAAGTGTGGCATCACATGCTTTGATGTTGAGCAGAGGAAAAGGAAGATCCCTATATGGACCCAAGGATTCCGCTACAGCAACAGTGTTTCCACAGTAAGCACCATGTTCGCTCTTACTATATCTTGCGTGTTTCGCTTCCGCTCACACTGTCAAGCCAAGGTGCACAGAGTTGTTTGGGATCTCGCTGATCTCTGCTGCAGCTGACCACACCACATACACCTACCACGTGACCATGTTCTGGCACTAGCAGCAGAGAACTCATCAGACTTTTTTTCTTTGGGTTACGCATACGACTGCGCTCACCAAGGTTAAGATCTGTGCTGCCCGGCCAGGTAGCATTGCACAAGACCGGCAACCATCATCCACATGAACACGAAGCTCTCCTGTGCAGCACCCCATTGGAAAAGAAAATAGTCCGATTGACAAGCCGCTGACCATTATGAGATTCACAAGAATACCAAGTGGACCAAGTCGATTTGACTCTTGGCATTCTTGGCAATGGTGTTTCCCTTTGCATCTTACACCACATCCAACCCCTCCGTGAAACCGCAAACGAAGGCAGGGCACAATCGCTGAACTTCATCCTCAACCACGCTGCTGCAGACCTGCAACACAGCATTGCATTGGGGAATTCTTTACGAAGCCTCACATTGTTGGAGTCAAAGTTGTGACCAAAATCTGGATTGTGTTTCGGTCCCACATTGAATGTTGGGCATTGGTTGTGTTATACATTAGTTCATCATTGCTGATATTGCTGACCTTGCACCGTTTGTCTGAGTGTGAAAGCTCCGGTGCCTTTCCCGAGGCAAGCAGCCATGTGGGCACGGCAATGCCAAGTGGAAGGCTGAAGAGCAAATACCAAAAGAATGCCCTCACATTGCGAGGAAGTGTAGCAAGTTTTATATGAATGATTCACATGCTGCAGTGTGCAGAGAATAAGTCCGTACTGAAGCTCCGATCAAAATGCGAGTTGAAACAAAGATGCGAAAACTTAAAAGCACAATGAGTCTGTCTTCGTCTCGCCTTAGCAAGTGGTCAACATGGTAGAGCACTCCAACTCCAGCACATATCACCATCGGGATGCCGACCTTGCAAAATGAAAATCAAATTGAAAAGGGAGTCTACTGAGTCTACTACATTTCGTTCCAGCTCACAATCAGTGCCTGAAGCAGAAAATTGTAGGAAAGGTTGCTGAACCAGAAGGTCAATTGAAACACTTAGATACACTTAGTGTATGTTAGGGTCTTTTGATCGAAATTAGGCGAACAAGAAAGGAATTAAGAATTTGAAAAGACTTCACAGTCGGGGCAGTTGAAACAAACTAAGCTAAGGCACCAAGGCCCACGAGGCACAAAGAACTTGAACCGTTGGGGACACCTGCATTGCTTGTCATGCACCACTTGCGCCCTTGACGCTCATGGTGATTGATCTAAATGCTGTCATCCAGAAAAGGCTGCTCTTGGTGAAACAACATTTTTTGCGAAACTTTCGCAAACTCCAAGTTTATCCTTGGCCGACCCAAGGCAACAAAGTCTCTTATGAAGACTCTGTCTACCTGCCAGATTATCATAGGTTCATTCATGATGGCCTTGTAAACATGCAGCTAGCATCACATAACCCCTTCTCAAGACGGATTCTTACTTGCTGGTTCTACATTAACATGTGTACGGCTAATTGAGCCATCCCCTTCAAAATGCACTTTGGTTTCGCCCCCTCCTTCACCAATTGTTTACAAAAATAAAATATCCTTATAATTCCTTGTATATAAGCTTGTCTATGTGATTTACAAAGCTCTTATATAGTCCTATATTTTTATAATATAGCACAACGACACTGTGAATTAGTCGCACCTTGAGGCTCATCAAGGCCAGCGGCTCAGAGGATGAACATAGGGAAATGATCAAAATCCTAAGCTCTTCACTGGAAAGAATTCCGATCTTTCCACAATAACTAACAGTAACTAACATCTCACCCACAGCACTTGCAAGGCCAAGGTTCTGGGCAAGCAGAGTAATAAAACATGTGACCTTGTTTTTGCAAACCGAAACTTGGACAATGCTGGATCTTCATTATGACTTGAAAAAGCAGGCATGACCACAGGGGCTGACTGACAAGTGGAATGAGTCTGTTTTGCCTGGTCCTTCTGCCTTCTTTTTCTCGAGGGTGTTGGATGAGGTTTGGAAAAGCCAAGAGGCTTCCACTCCCAAGGTCAGGGTAAAGCATCCGAAGCAGCTGTGCCTAAGAGGTTGCCACCGAAAATCCCAGGTATCTTTGCTTCGAGGAAAATTCCCCCGGTTCTTGGAGGAGATGCTTCCATAAGGAAACTGGTTTCAATGAGGAGGCGGGCATCCAGTCTTTCAAGGCTTGGCCCAAACCTCTTGAAGCCAAGTCACGCCGGTCGAACCTGCGACAACTGCTGCGCTATGTGAAAGCTAATGCAGGTCAGTAGGCTTGAACATGGTCAAGCATGCTACACCGGGATAGAAGTAAGAAAACACGATGTGAGTCTTCTACGCGAACTGCGACTGGGATTGCTGATATGGATGCCACGCCTTCCACATTTTGACTGCGTTGACAGCCTCCAACAAATGGTTTCAGAAGGCGTGATCCGAGACATGGCCAAAGCAAAGGAGCTCACTCATTGTGAGCCGAAACTTCAAAATCAATGCCATTCAAAGTGGAACGTGCCTCTGACTCCTTTGCAGAGGCCGTGGCGGAGTTGAGGGCATGGAACCCTCTGAGCCGAAAGACAGAACGAATATGTCATATCAGTCATATCATATGTCTGGTCTCATATGCACACGAATAGATCATGCGCAAAGATCATGCACAAACCTGCAAGTGCCGCAAGAGACGTCGACACTGTCGTGAAATTGTGTCCTCTGTAAGCTTTAGCCGCTGCTGATGCTCACGCAATTCTACTTCCTGGAGTTCAATGCGATGTCGCGCCTGCCATGAAACAGGGAATCAATGGACCCACTGCAGAGAGCCGAAAACCTGTGATAGATCTGGAGAATCCCTGTGATCTGGTTGGCCTCCTCCAGGTCTTGCTTTTGGCTTTTGATGGTCTCTCGGCCTGCATACAGTGCAATGTTGCGTTTGTTGGGGCAAAATACTTGGGAGCTGCTCTTGAAATCTCGTTACAACCTACATCCTCTGCATATGCCTACCTAATATGTTTAACTTACATTTTTGTTCCTGCATCTGGTTCTAAATGATTGAGTGACTTGAAAGCAAGCGCAAGAGAACGGAAGGCTGGCAATGGGCATGCCGAAATGTGAGAAGGTTTGCCCGAAGAGTTGGGTTCATATTTTTCCACTTAGTTGCAATCGAAAACCAAATACCTCGTGGACGTGTGGCGGCATAATGCTGTCGCTTGGCTGAATGTTTCTGGCTCTGTGGTTTGGTACTTGCAATTGAGGGAAAAGTTTGCCATCATTGGTGGTTTCAAACTGCTTCAACCAAGTTTGGTTTGGTTGGGGCACTTTTGAGAGTCTTTGCACCTGGTGACGGCTTGTCAAGGGGCTGTCTGAACATGGGTGACACATGCTATGGCTGCAAGGAGTTCTACAATCAATGCTGGTTTCATCCGTTGCCCCATTACTCATCTTCTATGAAATTACCGACCTAGTTCGTGTCTCCCTCCATTTGGGTAGAGGACTCATATGCGCACATGAAAGTGATTCACCTGCGCACTGGATCCCAGACTCATCTGCGCACAGGAAACGAGACTCACACGCACAGGAAACAGACTCACCTGCGCACAGGACAGCACGTATGAGACTCTAACCTTTAGGTGTATAAATTAGGGGAACAGGGGGGGGGGAACAGCAGGGGAACAGAGGAACAGGGGGGAAAAGGGTAAAGGCATATAAGAGAAACAGCCCTTTAAGTGTATATAGATTTGAGGGAACAGGGGGCAAACAGGGGAACCTGGGGGTAACAGGGGAACAGGGAGGAACAGATATCTGTACATAGATGTTCCGCAGAAGGTTTTCATGTCTCAGCCGCTTCGAACCTGAAAGAAGAAAGGCACTTCCATTCCGCAAAAGCACCTAGTCGAAGTGATTGCACACTACACGCATGAAACAAGAGAACACATTAGACCCTGAAGGTGGCACAAATCTAAAACCAAAGGGATGTTGCTTATTGCAACAATTTTGAGAACGTTCGAAATGGTAGTCTTGAACATGATGCTGTTTATGATCGTGATGATGTTGATGCACGGGATGAATTTGATGCCTGTTATGATCATCACGATCATCCTGATCATTATGCTGATTCTGGTGATGCTAATGGCCATGAAAATCATGACCATGCCGGTGTTAATGATCATGTTGATGTCGGTGACCACGTTGATGTCGATGACCACGTTGATGATGGTGGTGGTTATGATCATGATTATGTCGGTGATGACAATGTTGATTCTTGTGATGTTGCTGGTTTTGGTGATGATAATGTTGATGATCATGATGGTAATGTTAATGATGACAATGATGTTGATAACCATGTCGATCATGGTGGTGTTGATGATCATGATGCTGATGATGATGATGATGGTGATGATGATGATGATGGCCACGATGATGATGATGATGATGATGATGGCCACGATGGCGATGATGATGATGATGGTCATCATCATGATCATGATGATGTTCATGATCATGATGATGATGATGACGATGATGGTGATCATCATCATCATGATCATGATGATCTGGATGAATGAAGGGACATCCTGTGCACAGGCGAGTCGGGCCATCCCGTGCACCAGCGAGCAAAAATCCCGTGCACACACGAGGCGGTTTTTGGATCCCACAGTAACTATAACTGTTATAACTGACCGAACCATGCCCTTTGTTGTGGCAACTTTAATACACGGCAGCATGACCCTCCCCCACCTTCCTCTCGGACATGGGGGGGACCCTCCACGTGTACACTCCCTTTGTCGGGCACTTCCCAAACCCTCCAATAAGAAATGTTAAGCATGGAAGACTCATGTAACCTCTTCTACCTTTCGCAACAAAGACAAATCCCAATTCCAACTCTAATCGAAACAAACCGCTCAAATTACACCTACACAATGCAATCATTAGCAACCCATCTGAAGTTCTAAATTGTCAGATCTTGCCTTGCACCAACCGCTTCTCTTGCTCCTCAAGCTGAGCTACCGTTGCAGCCTCAGCCGCCTGATGAAATCAGCACAGATGCACCATAAGGACGACACGGCCTGATGGAGTCTGATTCATGTGACCATTTTGGATGTTTTTTTCAAACCAACATGTGGCTTGTGCTGGTTAGAACACTGCAGCTCGCCTTTTGGAATTGTTCATTCCTCGATTCCTCGATTCGCCGTTTAGACCTTGCGATTTATCTTCCAATGCTTCTATGTCCTCAATTCACCAGCCACCAGCCCTCGCAAGTTCTGCCTCTGCCGCAAGCCTTGCAGTCTCAGCCTGAGCAGTTGGCCTGTCTACCATTGTCCATCGTCCGCCACTACATGAAGAAAATACATGGAAATTGGTTTGTAAGCTGCAAGCCGGTAGGGTCACCAACAAATTTGGAATGTTCGTTTAATCCTGTTGAGGGTGCCACGGTATCAGCGCGGTCACTTTGGAGCTTCGCCTTCCAACATTTTGACAAAAAAAACGAGGTCTAGCCTTGCAAAGTTTGTGACATGATGGGTCGTGAGCCATGCAGAACTGCAAAACTGCAGAACTCAGCCACACGCCTTTGGCTGGTTTTCGCAAATTACTTAGGGCAAAAAATATACAAGTTTCGGCTTGGGAGTGTAGCTGGATGCAACCTCATCTGTGACTAAACGATTCGCCCCAATCAAAATTCAAGCTCGCTTGGCCAATCTTGGGTTCCAAGAGAAAACACAGTGGTCAATTTGTGATCCTGGCAAAATGAGAAACAACGCAGAAGAACTCAGCCGGCCAAGAAAACAATTCAGGCATATTTTTTTAATAGAATACACGCCCATGCCGCCAACAAACCCAAGTCCCACCAACCCTGGTCCAACACACCAGGCCAATCGCCCTAATAATATACAAATGCAAACCCGTGTAGCCCATGTGATCAATCACTCAACAAACCCAACAAATCACAAAAACCTTCCCAAAAGTCATGACGCGGAAAGACCGGGGGAGTTGAGTGGGTGGGGCAGTGGGTCTCAAACCTAATTTTCGACCCCTCCCAAATACGTTCTATTTACTAAAGCACATGGAGTTTAGGTCAGGTAGCACAGGCTACCTATACTTCCAGGATTCTCAACTGCTTTGGCCTGCTCTGCCGCTCTGTCAAACTGTTCCTGCAATTTCTGCCTGCGAAACCATTGCATCGTAGCCAAATGCTGCTCGTGAATCCAGATGTGATGCATTCGGTTGCACGCAGGCTGCCCCATGGAAGTGAGCCTTTGGTGATGCCATGATTGCATCATCTGAAATGTCCTGCCGACCAAAGCAAACAACCACATTTAATAATTCAACTATAAAAATGCTGACAATAAGTGCCACAAGACTGCGTGTGTCTGTATGTACTTTTCTTACGGCACATACTAGCTTGAATCTCGGCAGGATCCATCAACTTGTCGCCACGGAAAGTTCAAGGGCTTCAAGGGCCTCAAATGTTTAAGCCCAGGGTGCGTGACACATCGATCATTCACAACCAGGCTTCTCTAAGACCTACCATACGACAGCGTGGAATCACACCCGTCTTATCTACTGGTGTGAATGCAGCAGTACTACCCACAAAACAAGGCATGCAACTCTATTCCTACTGGAATGGCCAAAACGGCTCACCCCAGACTGTCTCATTCTGGTCTGGTGCTACTGTACTATTCCAATACCTCTGCAATTTCCAAGTCTCTCAGTTCGGCTTCTTTGCGTTGATGTATCCCGCAGCAAGCACTCTAACCAAAAGTCAGGCTTCATACTCTTGGTCAAACAGTCTGGCTGCCAACTGTCTGCCACTGTCAATCCATTTGATCTCAACGCCTGCTGGGTGATACTTCTCGGAAATCTTCTCGCCATTGATCCACAAAGCTTGCCTCAGAAAAGAAAGCTCTATTCCCACGCGCTTGTCCTGCACCTTGCACGCAACCTCGCAAGACAAGTGGTCGCTCAAGGAACGGCAATCTGTGAAGTACAGATGCAGCATCGTGCGCTGGCTATGTTCCTGCCACTCCTTGACTGCTTTCAGGTGACCAGTCAGTTTGCACAACAAAGCACGCAACTTGTCTCCTGATTCGATTAATCCCTGGAGAGCAAAGGCCTCAGGTTGTAACTCTCTTCAGGGTCGTCGATCCAAACCCAACCAAGTGAAATTTGTGCTCACCCGATTTCACATCATTCAGTGACGTGATGTAATGGATACGTCCCTTTTGACTCTTGAACTCAGCTTCATTTGCGAAGCTGGTATCGGAAAAGGTAACGACTGCAAGATCGCTCCACGCAATCCAGTCAGTCTTAAAAGTGATTTTGAAATCACTTCCCTGCAATGCAAGTTCCACAACTCGGTTAGCGTCCTTCAAGCTTTGAAAAATGCTAGCTTTGAAAAATGCTTTTTGAATTTGGAATGGCGACAACGTTAAAGCTCATTCACACGTGAAGCAAGATCTAGCCTGACATACCTGCTCACCCATGCCAATCCTCTAACGACCCTTCGGAGAGAAGTCAATTCCTCCTGTCGAACTCGTCCAATGGCAGCTGGTTTCCGTTTCCGAGTACATCCAATTCTTGGGGAAAAAGCCGCCTGCAGTAGCGACATTAACCTTCCTCAATCTTCCCAACCGAAAAGCGGTTGAGGACGAGGATAGCATCGACTGCATCCTTCCCTTCATCTGTGTAGGCGAAGAGGAGGTCATCCAGGTGAGCGCAGATCATAGCAGCAAGTTCGCAGAGGCTGGGAAACACGTTCGGCGCGCACGATCCTTACGGTTGTCACTGGCCATGCTGAAATCACCATCACCTGAGTTGGCTGATCCACCTGCAGCTGATCCACCTACTGAAGGTCCCATGTGCTCTGGATGAGTGTCTGGAAACTGGGCTCCTATAGGCCACCCCCTTGGCTAGGATACTTGCAAGCAGGGTCACCGGTGCCACTGAACGGTACCACTGCATGACCGGCGCTACCACATCGGAAGCATTTGGAACGAGCTTTCAGCTCTGCTAGACGCTTGACACGATCCCGTACACTGAGCTATGTCCGGAGAATGTGCTTACCTTTGCCTTTGCCTTTGCCCTTGCCTGTGAAACCCTTGGTCTTCCCTTATGGGTGCCAGCGGCCATGTAACCTACATAAAGCTGTTGGGCAGAAGCTTCTGCCATATTATCTTGGTCACAACCAGCCATGGCAGCCAAGGCAACTGCAATGTCGTCATCTTCAACGTAGTCCCACTCAATGGGCTGTTCAGATTTTATTGGGCAATGTGCCCATGTTCAACGTGCTCATCTTCTTCGTGAGATGGAGGAAACTACTGACTCCCCTGTCTGGCGTGACAAGGGGCCCTGTTGCATCTGACCAACTCTGTAAAGCTCCTTAGCCTCCAGAGACTGCAAAAGAAAGATCATCTTCTTCAGGGTTGCAATCAAAGTCTCAATTCCTCCATCTTTCATGAGGATCTCAACTCCTAGGTCCTGAGCTGCCAAGTAACCACCGCCTCTCAAGCCTTTCAAAACCTTCTGCACCAATTCAGCTCTCAGGGGAACAATCTCTCCTGACAGCTGTTCATCCTCCACTGAGCAGCACAACGTGAAACACAGTCCGAACGCTCCTCCTCCTCCTGCTGGTCGCTCTCCCGTCCATCTTGGTCCATCTTCAGGGTTTCCAGGATCGCTCTGTCCTCCTCCAAGCCGCAGCAGCCGACCGGGGTCCATCATCTCCTCGTCCAACGACGGGGCTCCTCTCAGCACGTCCTCGATCTGGTGAAGCTGATGCAGACTTGGACTTGTGTTCCAAAACCGTTGGTGTTCCACCACCCGTCCATTCTCCAAAGAGTGTTAGATAAGGTCCGTTCACAGTCGTTTTAGCAGCAAGGCATATACTTGACTCCAATCCGAATTTTGAGGAGAGTGAATAATGTCAAACAGCGTACTACACATGAAACCTACAATGATTGGGCGCACAAACAGTTCAGGAAATTTGGGATGTGGCACTTCTAAAGTATATTCACCAGCAACTTGAAAACAAATTGGAGGAGTTGTGTGCGATTGGATTTTGTAGTACACACTGCGAACTGGTTGACCAGAATAGTCATGGTCCATTGTAGCACCATCCCTGTCAGTGGAACTCTGAGGTTCATGCGTAGAGCTCCCGACTCCATGTCCTTTTGACTCATCCCCACGAAAAGCTCAAGGGCCCTAAAGATCCTAAAGGTTTCAGCCAAAAGGTGCGGGACACATCGATCATTCACAACCAGGCTTCTCTAAGACCTACCATACGACAGCGTGGAATCACACTAGGGTCTTTGTGCCATGAAATTCACTGAGTGAATTTTCAAACTATAGTCGTTAGGAAAACATGTTTGCTAAGCTTCCGTGATTTAGCCTGAGGAAAAAAGAATCGGGTCCGATAGAGTACTGTGTTCCATGTTCCGACAATTGAGTTTGACTTCCCCCCAGCGTCTGGTTGTCCTCCTAAGCAGTTGCATCAGCTGTGCAGCATCCTTTCGACGTCAGAGGATACACATCACTCACTTTGCTGCTCATCTTGTTCACTCTACCCTTGGCAAGAAAGGCTGAGAAGCATGGCTAAGTCGCCTGAGACATGCCTGTATTTTCAATGAATTCAAAAAAGTATCAATGACAACAGAGAGATTGGCAAGGTTGCGTTGGTTCGACAGCAACAGCTGCTCAAGAAGTGCGCTGCGTGACTTTAGATGCAACACAACGCGGCAAAATCAGAAAATGTCAACAAACAAATGTGCTGCCTGCTCTTCATCCTCGCGCAAGGCTTCCTCCAGAGCTCCAATGACGCGAAACCTCCGAGCGCATTGGTACATCAAGTGAAACCGAGGACCGTTGATTGAATGGAGTGCCTCAAACTCCAGTCGCCACTGCCACTGCAATCAAGGCGATTATGATGGAAGGAAAGCAGCCGAATTTCCAAACTTGTGTATGTTGCCAACTTAAGTATAAGGTTTCCCTTGGCGGCGTGTTCTGGAAGAGAAACCTAAATTGGACGCCAAGCAGCTCCAATGCGTGCAAAACAGTTGGAATGCGGTGAGGTAGCCAGGTGATGGGGAGCAAAGGAGTGCATAAAAAATGACTCTTTGGCTCTGCTTGTGAACACGACTCACCCAACACTAATTACTGAGGTACGCGCCATTCGTCATCAGCATCTTCTCCATCAACCATGTGGTGCGCCTGCAGAAAGAAATGCAAAAAACAACCCCGGCACTTGACCTCTCTTCTGAATACAACAGATCTGCAGTTTCGCTTTGATTATGTTAAGATTCATTTCACACGCATCAACAATACATCAGAAGCGAGCACTGCAAAAGTACCATTGCTTCCACGCGAACCAACTTCTCCTTTCATACCACTATCAGAAAACAAGAACCTCAGCAGCCCTAGACATAAAGCAACAACCATACACTAGCTTGATGAATGTGTAGTATATTTTGTAGATGGACTTCCTAGATGGACTATGAGGTACAAATGCCGGCATTTTGCTCATGATTTGGAATCGTTGCAAACTCAGAGCTTCCCAGAGCTTCCCAAACCATCCCGTCTTGAACAATGGCTTAAGCAAGGGTGAACACGACAAATTCAAATCAAATATGCGAATCAATATCAGCGCCAGAAAACAAAAAATGCGCAAATCAAAAAGGAGTCGGGTCAGTCGACGGATACGCCAGCTACGGGGCACTACTTTCTCAGCTGCCTCTTCCGCAAAGTTGACAGTGTGCCGTCTTGGCAGATGCCTACATTCAGGTATCACCAAGGCTGCATGAAGCCCAAAATCCACTGCACCGCCAGATTCCGCCAGATGTCGAAGTTTCGTTTCATCTATATAATCCTACATTTTCGAGTTTGAAGGATTGGCTGACGCAGCTCGATTTGTTCTCCCTGCCTTCGCGGTGGGGAAGCAAATCGGCCCAATTGCACAGGAGACACATCTGCCTACAAACGACAAAAGTCGATAAATTGCTCAGTGGCGGCTAAAAGTCTCCGTTCTGCAGAAGCATTTTGGAGCCATATCTTTTGTCAGAAAGAAATGCAACAAAGAATGACCATCCATCCAGACTTCAGCAACATTTGGCCACTTCCCAGGTGGCCTTCCTCGAGTTGCGATCCTGCCCCAAGTATGCGAAACATGAAATGCAGCTCTTAAAGCTACGTATATGTTGAAGTGTCTTCTGAGAGACGACAAATCACTGAAAAATCACAGGAGCTGAACAAAGCACAATTCAACCTCGAGAAAATAATGGTCCGCCAAATTCATCACTTTAGTATGGAACCATTCCAAGGAGGAAGCGCTGTCCTCCTCGTCCTCCTCCTTGCTGGAGGTTCCGAAAAATAGTTCTTCCAACCTCGCAACATGCCTCAGAAAAACGAAGCACAGGACAGTCAAAGAGTCGAGCATCAGCAATCCCGTTTCTGCTTGCTGCTTGCCAAACACTTCAGCTTCAGGAAAGATTTGCGGTGCAAGATAATTCTGGAAGTTGCAACTAAGGTGCCATGGTCCACAACCTAGCTGCTCTTCCTTTCAGCAACAGCAAAATCTGGCAGTAGATTTGATTATCACCAGAGTCAGACATCCCACAAACAAATGCAATTTGCATTGAACAATAAGAGGGACTCATGAAAGCTATTCTGGCAGCGACCGCTGAATTTCTAGCTGAGACTCAAGTGTGGCTGCCACAGACTCAAAGCCTGTTGGCAGACAAGCGGCCATGTCGCAGCACGGGGATGGAAGTGTTCCGTCTGTTCAAGCACAAATACAACCCCCCATCCATCTTGAAATACCACTGAGTCAATCCTTTAGTCCGTTCATAGATTTGCAAACCAAATGCCTACAGTGGGTCCAGCTTTGCACCTGCCACGTTTTGCAAGGCTTCTTCGGAAACACAGCCATCGTCATCTGCCAGGCCACCTCAAAATGTCAAGTAATTAAGTCGGCACTGATCGAGTTTCCGGTCACCAAATCTCATGGCCAAAACAGCAATGTCTGCCAAGCTCTGTCAAGCTCTGCCAAAACAGTGATGTTATGAGCAGCAAGAAGTCAAAAACCACCCACTATGACTATGCGAAACACCGAAGTTTGCAGTCATTGTGTGAAAAGAGTATGGTGTGAATACGTGCAAATCCAAAAGGCGTAATGCTTCTCGCAGCATTGAAACCTGACAATGTTCGGGCGATTCAAGCGCAGCACAACCCTGGCACATCTGATGCTTACCCTCTTCTCGATGTCCTCACGTGGGGTACACAAAGGCTGCAAGTCTGCCCTCTTTCGCCGATCGCAGCTGACTCTCAGCCCTAAAACTCCTTCAAAACGCTTGAGTGTTGCACGGCTTTGCCGGTGCTCACCGACAATCTATCCATTCAGCTTGCTGCAACTACAAGGAATCTATCATTTCTAACTGTAGCCGTATACTGTGGGGCTGCAGGAGATGTCACGCGAGCCTGTCCAATTGCAATTCTCAACCGATTGCATTTTCAAACTGTTTCAGTCTACTTGTTCCCAAGCAAATACCACTGCTCACAGACCATATACTATCAAGCACTTAGAAGCCACAATCTGCGCCAGCTAGACCTCAAAAAAGGAATGCTCTCCACCACTCGCGGTAATGAAGGTTTCAGCCTCACTGCCTTGCCAGGATTGGACGTGGTGAACAAATAAACACTGATGGCTGAAGGCGTCAGGTGTCACGGTGTCACGATGTGTCCCCTGTTTCCGTTGCCAAGCTGCAGATTGGGAACGGATCGGAGGAGTACGGCAAGAGCTCGGCCAAAACCGCCGTGTAGTTTCCTGGAGAAAGCACACCGCAAAACAAAGCCGTAAAGAAAAACTGCATCAGATTGCTTCAGGTGTCAAAGCCCTTCGAGCTCTTTACCCTTTGCCGCATTGCTTCGTGTAGTCTTCACAAGTGAGGCAGTACCCGTGAGAGCAACAAATTTAAGGATACCAAGAATATCCAGGAATACCAAGAAGACCAGGAATACCACATTCTACCCATGACCCTACCACCTCCATGATCTGAAGCGTATGCATGTTGTGCGTAGTAAATGGCCATCGCAGCACTACGGCTTGGCCACTCCTCAGCCATTTGCTCGGGATTCTGCTGGGGGCATGAAATCAAAGTCAAATGATGTCAAATGTTGTGTGTCTTACGGTTTTGATACGGTCTTCCCCACATTGAATGGCCTTGAATCAGAATGTTGATTGTTCAGCTCTGAGGTCGGGTCTTGGTAGTAGCTAGCCCCAGTCTCCATCGAATCTTCGAATTGCAAGATACCCCACCGCTCAGGAAGGTGCATAGCAATCTCATACCTTACAAAAACAACTCCATCTCATGCGGTTTCTACCACACTCCAGCACTGGCATTATATCTGCAGTGTGTAATGTACGTTGATACCTCCCACCTGAGTTGATGTTCATGGGCTGAGAGAATCACAAGAACTCATTGGAGCTCAGCCTCGCACTGTGGAGACCATACCCAATTGTCTTCATTGGGGCTCCCTGGTGATGGACACGACTGACAGGACGCGTTCTTCTCATACTTTCCTGTGGCAGGATTCACCTCGCAAGCAGGTTCTGGTGCGCATAAAGGCTTGCAATCCATTTATATATAAGCAATTTGGCCACTTGCGGCTGGAAGATGCTGGAAGATATGTCTATCTGCGGATGGCAAACAACAATGGAAGGCTTCAGCTGTTCACAATGCTGGAAGAAGTGGATATAGACAAAGGATGACAAAGCATGAAAAAGGATGACAAATGTCATCCAGAAACTTTGAATAGCCATTGACTTACCAATTTCCTTGCGGTCGCGATGCATAGACTTTCTTCTCCCTGGCCCTGAATATTGGTATTGTAGGTTTTGCTTGTGGAAACATGGAATCGCATGCAGCAACCTCCACCACCCCAAAAAGGACTCGAAACCTACAAATATCCCAGAAATATCCACAAATCAGATGCCTTCAAATGCCACTGCACTCGGCTAAAGTTGATTCGCCAGAATGTGCTCGGCTGCGGCAATGCTGCGCCTGGCATTTCACAAACGCTACAGAATACCACAGAAGTGCTGCAAGTTCACCATGTGAAGAGTGCCTTCAGAGCAGTTCTCAGGTTTGTCCAAACAAATCTGCGAATGAAGTCAAGACAGATCAATCGAAAATGGACTTTGCTCAAGGTGAATTTCTGCCTGTCTCCTGCACGAGGCTTGCAAGGGGCATCGCAATCTCGACTGTCCAGTGGTTGCCCTTGACAGCAATGTAAAGGTGGGAAAATGACAAGGCAAGAACTTGCAGGGGATGCCTTTGGGTCAGATTCGAAGGCTGCATGATTTTTTTCAGAATTTGTGCCTTTGTGTGCCCTTATGTGTATGTGTGTGTGTGTCTCTCTCTCTCTCTCTCCCCCCCTCTCTCTCTCTCTCTCTCTCTCTCTCTCTCTCTCTCTCTCTCTCTTTCTCTCTCTCTCTCTCTCTCTCTCTTTCTCTCTCTCTTGCTTTGGAGAATCTGTGTGCTTCACCACATGTTCGGCTTCTGATTCTGTACTCAGGCCTGCTTGCTTGGATTATTCAGAGCATCTGGTGGTACCACACTGGCCACACTGCGCAAAGGAGGTTGCATGGTCCAGCCATTGGGAAAAACACGCGTTGAGTTCTCCTGACGGCTGCACATATTCAGTTGCAGGATGTTGCGAGGCATTAGGCAGAAGGTCAATAGCTTTCCAACAAGATTGCTTTGGAATCTGTAGCCAGGATTTCCAGACTCTTGATCTGTCAATGACATTCAATGACTATCAATGTGTCACGTCAACACGACGTCGACACGACGTCAACACGACGTCGACACGACGTCAACACGACGTCAACACAATGTCAACGCTTTCAAGTCAAGCTTCGTATCCACCATCGTTGTAGGGTTTGTTGAGGACCAACATCCAAGTTGTGTTGAACGCATTCATTTCAAACTCTTTGTAATAGTGTGTCGTTGCCTAGGCTCAGGAGCTGTCCTTCATCACATAGATTCATGCACAAAGCTTTATTCTTTGTCATAAGGTGCAGCTTGGTGGCATTGGCATCAACAAAAACCTCGAAATCATTGTCCTTAGATGCAACTCATCCAACTTTGTGGAAATCCACCCCAAAGCTCAAAGCTGTTTTTCCCATATGAAGGACCTCTACTTGTCTGTTTTGTCTCGTATAGCTGTTTGCATCCTGGCCCAGTCACATGGAAAATGACGCTATCATGTTCTCGCAGTGTTGCCCAGGGCTTGGGCTCCTCCAGCTCTGCGGCCACATAGAGGAAACTGCGCACAGGGCAGTGACAAAACACGTCCCATCTATCCAGGAGATTCACAGACATGCGATGATGATTTCGTATGATTTCACATGAAATCATGTGATTTCATATGATTCCTATGATGAAATATCACAGGCATCACAGGCACTGCAGCACAAGTACACCTTGATGCAACAAGAATACAATTCAACAGGATGCAAGGCTGAGAAACCTTGTGGTTCCATGCACAGGCAAGGGCTCTTTTTTACGGTACGCGCAAAATCAAATGAACCCCGGACATTGTCGATACAATGTCAGACACATCACCCACCTTGAGGGCAAAGGCTGCATCTTCGAAGGCCAACTCTCGCTGCCCCCGCCTGAATCTCCCATAATCACCTCCTTTCTTGGCGGAGGCGCAGTCAGACTCACTTCGAGCGAGATCCGAAAATCTGGCACGCAGCTCCTCTCCGGATAAGCCCACCAGTTGGTTTGCAATTTCCTCTAAGTATTGCTCTGCCTCCTCTTTGCTGCAAGTAATCGACTGCCCCCCTCGGTTCTTTGGTTTCCTTGAACCTGCATGTTTGCGCAGAATGTGGAGGACATGCGCTTCCTCAGCATCCTCGACTGCCTGACTTTGGGCAGCCACCTGAGACATCTGCTGTGCAGCGCAAAACTCATCTGCCTGTTTCAATAGTCCCAACAGACCACCGTTTGCCCCGTTTGCATCTTCCACTGGTGCCAGACGTGCAGCAGGCGCTGTGTCAATCAGCCGCGGGCACTTGGCAGGTTGGCCTTCTGAATCTCCGACCATACCACAACTCATGATGGTCACTGTCTTGGAAACTCGACCTGATCTGGAACCCAGTGCTTCCATCTTCTCCACTATCTCATAGCCACTGCTTACTTGGCCAAAAACCACGTGCTTGCCATCTAAATGTGATGGGGCATCTGTACATATAAAGAATTGAGATCCATTCGTGTTCGGACCAGCATTGGCCATTGACAAACAGCCCTTCTTGTGCTTCAACTTGAAATTTTCATCTGCAAATCTGTCCCCATAAATGGACTCACCACCTGTCCCATCACCTCGGGAAAAATCACCACCCTGACACATGAATGATGGAATGATGCGATGGAATACCGATCCTTCAAAAGTCAAGCGTTGCTTCGTTTTCTGGCTCCGACCCATCTCCCCTGTACAGAGGCACCGAAAGTTTTCCACAGTGCGTGGAACAATATCTCCAAACAGTTCAAACTCGATGCGTCCTGCCCAAGCATCATCAATGCCAATTTCAAAGAAAACATGGACATTCTTGGTTTCCACCTCTGCTGGTGCAGCTTGAGGAGTTACTCCCATCCGAGCAAGCAAAGCTGCCTTTTTCTCCGCAGCAATCCGAGCTTGCTCTTCCACCTGCCCCAGAGCTCTTTGTGGGTCTGCCGCATCTGTTGGCATCTTTGAAGTAGGCGGCTGTGTGGAGTCTTCCTGCATTTGCTCTTCTGACTCCTCAAAGTTCGGATGAGCAATGTTCTCTTCCGGTTCTGCCCTTTCTTCCATTTGCTGGAGCACCATCTGAAGCATGTCATTGTGCATTTGCTCTTGACCCTCAGGAGGGGCATTCTCGTAAACTTCCATAATTTCCTCCTTGTATTCAGGTGGTGGACCGTCTCCGGTTATAGCAGATTGTTGAATCCAAACATCAATAATGACACCAAAAGGAGTCGAAGCATCCAGCTGCACTTTTGAGCGTGGCAGCTCCAACTCACTCTGTGCAGGCTGTGGCTGTCCTTCTGCTTGGCTCGCCTCCGTAGCCAGAGCATTGCCATGGCCTGTTTCGCCATCTGTTTCTTGCAAGGGTTCAGAAGGTTCACGTGCAGTGCCAGAACCTGGAGGATGCTCTTCCTCCTCTGAATCTGAATAGTAACCTAGGGCGTTCATGGCAGCAACGCTTTGAATCCTGCAATCGCGCGCAAAGCCAAACCGTCAAAACGGACTAAGCATTACAAACTTACAGTACATAACATTCATTACCCATTTGTTGTTTTCTCAGTCAACGTCACAACAACCGGACTCTCAGAACTCTCTTCACTTGTTCAGTGTTCCTACAAAACAAGTCATCTGTTGGACTGCTGAAAAAATGCACGATTGTCTGTCCAATCTCATAATTGTGGCCAAGCTTGACTTGCTTGAGCCTACGTTTCTTTCACAGCTACGGAGTCGAGCGACTTTCACATCAATGCAAAGACTGCCAAGCATTGAATACCCAAGAATCCAATGTCCAAATCTTGTCGTCCTAGCACAACAGTGTGCGCACCTGTCATCCCAGCGAATCTTGGCTCGGGTCTGAAGCGCCGGCGTGGTGTGAGTGGAGATGTCCACAAAGTCCTGCTCACCAATTCAAGCCGTCAAAAGCGTCTCATGCACGAAAAAACACTATGAAATCCACTGAAATCCATCAAGTGTTCCCGAATAGAATTGAAAATGACAGAAACGGAACAAAGCAACTGCATCGGTCAGTCAGCACCTTTTGTTATGCAGTTGGCTTTGCGGCTGTGTCTCTGTCAGATGCCAATCGCATCAATCACAAATGGTTTCACAGAAACTCTGAACTGCAGTGGTGGTGTCACACGTCAAAATCCACCCAACCCGCCGGAGCGTGAAGCTCGCGCAAGTAAGGAAA
>Ga0126342_10006093_pt1 | contig 21303 bp, 25 predicted proteins | sample Cyp1metagenome_FD_92528 | JGI IMG/M metagenome (GOLD analysis project Ga0126342, IMG submission 92528) | Coral microbial communities from Lord Howe Island, Old Settlement Bay, Australia - Cyphastrea 1 metagenome | ecosystem: Host-associated > Invertebrates > Cnidaria > Coral ...
TATGTATGTAATGTAATGTATGTAATGTAATGTAATGTATGTAATGTAATGTAATGTATGTAATGTAATGTATGTAATGTAATGTAATGTATTAATGTATGTAATGTATTAATGTATGTAATGTATGTAATGTATGTAATGTATGTAATGTATGTATGTATTAATGTATGTAATGTATTAATGTATGTATGTATGTATGTATGTATATATCTACATACGTATTTATTTATTTGCCTATCTATCTATTTATTTGTCTATTTCATATGGTACCCCCCTGAAGAACTAGCTTTTAGCATTTGGGAACCCCTTTTATGTTAAGCATGTTTGATACGCTCACCTGACCTGACTGCGAGGCTTGGCTGGTGTTCATGGAAGTGATTCAAGCTCTATGCTTTGCCATGAAACTCGTGGACTGGCCCAAGTTCTTCTTGCATCATCCACGGAATGGGTGCCCTGAGACTCTGACGTGAATCATGGGGGGAAACAGCGGGGAGCCTAGTGGGAAAACCAGCTTGAAATGGCCGACCGTGGAGGTTTTCTGGCGACAAAAACCTTGAAACTGATTCTGGCTGTGAAGGGAGTAGATGTTGACACAGAGTCGCCGCATTTTGCTGTAGATGTTGACCATGGATGGTGGGTTTTACCCCAAATTTGGTGGAATTTTTGGCAGGGAACCGAGGATTTGAGGTTCCCCCGTAATGACATGTATGACAGACACCTTTTTCAGATCCTATGGAGGTTGGACAGGCTAGGCAGCAGTCAGAGCGAGGATCTGATTCTTGGGAATGTTATAGTTATTACCCTCTGGTTATTTAACATAGATGATCCTAGTATGGTAACTATAACATTCCCATAAATTATGAACATAGCTATGATCTATTCCCATCATTTAACATAGTAACATAGCTATGGGAAAACGGCCCATAGAAATAGATGATAAAAATCATGATTCACCTCCTAGAAATGGATAAAAAAAGGTGATTTCCCAGTTCGCCGACGTGAAAAATCACCAACGGAAGCATGGAGAAACCAACGATCCTGGTAGCCGGTAGCCCCTTTTTTTGTTTCCGATCCAATGGGAGATTTGGAGGTCACCATGGGTCACGATGCTTTGGATGATGAGTTTGGTTCTCCGTTTTTTTGGGGAGAACTCCAATTCATATTATGCCATTTATGCCATTGAAAATTCCCTGCTTTCCAAAAAAAGTTCAAACCATTGATTCAGCAGGCGTGGATGGATGTGGACTGTGATGCAAGCTTCCTCATTACGGCGAGCCGTCGGCATTTTGCTCGTGTTTATCCAACCAGAACAATGGCTATGAGTCAAAAGCCTGGCTAGGTACCGCTAGGTACCCTGGAATAGCTGGTTTTGCACCATCCTCATATAGAGATTTCGGGTGCGTCTTGTGTTGATTCAGCCATGTCATGAATCCCGGACATTGTTTAGTGACAGACTCCCAAGACTGGTGATATTCTCTCCGGAAAAGGTTTCGAAGGCTGATGGAAAAAAATGCGACAACGAGAACATATTCCGTTATGGATATCTAATGATGTTGCTGACACCTGTCATATTTCCTGCCTGGATTTGATCTCATCCCTTCTTATCCCTTCTTTTTCAAAGGTGTGGCTTTGTGTGTTGAAAAAGCCTCTGCTGTTGATCCAAGCTAGCAGCTGAACAACGGCTATGTTTACCAGTCAAGAAGCCCCTCCAAAAGCACGCCCGCGCCACAAAATCTCCTGTTGTGTTTCACAGCGATTCACACCTTAATTTCCTGTGTTTCACATGGCAACATGGAGAAATCCATCGGTTTCTCTTTGCCCGACAAAGATGACCGTGAGGGGTAGATGGTTTTTGAGCCATCTTACCATCTGGTTATTTAACATAGCCATGGAAAGATCCACCATTTTTAATAGGTAAATCATCTATATCATCTATAAATGCACAATTTTCCATGGCTATGTTAGTCATAACCAGAGGGTATATTCTTCGTCCTTTTTCACCATTTTTTTTGCCACTATTAGATGAATGATTCATCACCCCGGATTGTTCATCATCATTTTTTGGGCGACTTTCCGGGGAGATGATCCAGGTCCAGGGCTAACATCACCTGGGTTTTCATCCATATCATATGGATTCATATGGGCTATGGCTGGTAAATGGATGTTTAATATCACTAAAATTATGGATAATAATTTATATAGGTTTGACCCATCCCAACATGTTTTTTCCATCAAAGATGCCCGATGGCCGGCACACATTAAGGCGATCTTGTCCGGCATCACACTGGTCCAGTGTATCGATGAAGCCTTGATGGTGCGGAAGGAACAGAAGCGTTGCATGGCATGCGCCATTTTTCAGACCACCATCCTAACAAATCGGAAAAATGCCGGGAACATGTGAGGAACTCACCATGTATTGGAAATGATTGTGCTTTATGGGAGAAGTTAAATGGTGGACCTTGAGTTCTTGGCAAAGTCCACCATTTGTACATTGATTGCTGGCTTAATCTTAACCATCCTACTTACACCAAGTCTGAACTGAGTCTCAAAGAGAGATCGGAGGTCATCCCCGTCGACAGTTTTTTTTTGGGGCTGGGCAGGACTCCGTTTTCCAGTCCTAAAAAGCGAGATTTTCGATGAGTTTCCCGGAAATGGCTGTGGATCTCTATGGATCAATAGCAGGAATTTTTCCATGGCATTTCTAGCTTTGAACATCCATAAAAATCATCAACATCCGTCATTTTCCTGCAATTTTGATGCGATTTCGATCTTCACTCAGGGTACCTCTCGGTAACAGGCGCTGCCCATGCTGGTGATCCTTGTAGCGTGGTGGGTCTGGCTTTCTCTGGGCGAAGACGACAGCTCCTTAACGGCAGGGGTTACTTCGGGCTTAGGGTTTAGGGGATGGAAAGTCCCGACAAAAAGATGGGAAAATATGAGAAGATCCAAGGAATAGATCAAGAAATCGATAGACATTGAGGACCCAAATGACCTCAATCATTGCTGCCAAATATCTGGTCCATTTCCCAATGATTCCCCATTGACTTTCATAGTTTTGAAGGAGGTTGGCTCAACAGTCAACCTCATCCTGAACCTTGGTGGCCAACACCTGCAGATGGTAATTTTTGGCACAATCCAATTCTTGGGTTAAGATTGGGTAGCTGTGATCAAAAGTGATATGAATTCTGCAGGATCTTTGACCCTGACACTCTGGGTTATCATGGTTATCCCCATGGGAGCCTGAAAACTCATGGTCCTCCCATTCAGTCCATGAGGCTACTATCGCGCTGTTCCCATCTTGAGCCTCTTCATCAGCTTGTAGCCTGTCGACACGAAAAAATCGGGTGCAAATAGCTGGGGATTGACCAGCAAATTTCAGTGGATATATATTTTAGATAGGAAAAATATGGATCTAGGGTTTTTTTCCCCTTTAGATTTTCGGACCAAGCCATATTGGGACAATTCACAGGAGCCCCCCACAGTTTTTGTCTATATGATTCCCTTGCCATCCGGTAGTCAGCTTCATGGCTTGAACGTCCACCATTTGAAGTAAAGCTTCGTTGGGAGGGTGATTTTCCCAGCCTTTTCCATCATTTTCCAGCCTTTTCCCATCATTTTCCCAGCCTTTTCCCATGGATTTTTTCCAGCCGTCACAAGCTCAGGATGTGTTTCTGCTCAGCTTGCTGTTGGAGCTGGGCCGCGCTCCACCGTGCCAAGAATGGGGTCCCCTGTGCTGCTTGCTGCGGTCCCAGTGACGCCGAACCCAGATAGCCCTGGGCGCCAACCAACAGATGCGTTGGCTTTATAAATCTGTACAGCTCCAGTAATCAAACGTGACTGGGAAAATCCTCGAAGTACATATGGTGTTGTTTCAGAAAATGGGAAAATCCTCGTGACTGGGATATTCCATTGCTGTGTTTGATTACCAGAGGGTAAACCTCTTGCCTCTTGACTGGTTGGTGGGTGAATTTTGAGTAACAAATCGAACATGCGTGTTTTTGGACCCCCCCAATTCCCTTGAATGGCTGAATTATATTTCAGTAGAGCTGTGGTTGATTGTGAGGTGTCTCCGATTTTGGACCGATGTATTTGTGACTCCAACCAGTCTTCAACTAATTCGGAGGCGCGCACACATTGTACAGTGAACAGTCGCGTCTTGCCATTGGATGCTCTAGAACGACCGTTCAGGCATCAGGCTTGGCTAGCATCAATCCCGACTCGTAACTTGCTGGTAGTTTGGCTAGCTATATGGAGCTTCTGCCAACCGGCTTTTGTGAGCTCTCAGTTGGCCTTCTGCCACTTCCATGGCTGTGATGGTGTCTGGAAAACATAGGGGCCCGAAGGCAACGGAAGCGGTTGATCCAGTTGAAGTGACCCATTTTTGGTGACAACGAACTCATTGGGTGAGAAAAGAACCCCAACAAAAATGGTTTCAGCGGCCGGAACTTCAGGCCATCCAGCCGATGACCGCTCGGCAAAAGGGGACGCCAAAACAACCCACTCTGCGCTCGGCGGGATGGGTTTGTTGGGACCTTAATCGGGCGGCGCACAGCAAAGAGGATGGGAGGTGGGAGCAGGATGGATATAGATGTCCTCTGGTTTCTTCTCATAGAATATGCTTGGTTAAGGCTAAATCACAACTATGGTTGATTATAATCTTAGAAGGTTGTTGGTTAAGTTAAGTTAACTAACTGTTGGTTTGTTGATTGGTTGATGAGGTGAGGTGAACTCAACCATTTTCAAGACACGCTGGGCCAACATTTTCCCAGGCGGACATCATGGTGAGACCAGGCTCCTGGGATATATCATCCTCGAAAAAAAAGATGATTCCCCAGAAACCCAATACAGCCTGCAGGGCCACTAGAGGCCAGATAGTCAGACATAGTCCCAACATGTCCCAACGGTCCAAACAGAGACCTGGAGTTATTTGGCTGCGAAAGTTTTCGTCGCAACCAGTCAACAGGCTTCGTCAGGCTTCGTCAGGCTTCGGCCGCGGCCCACCTCCTTATCCGCTGCGATGAAAGGTAAAATCAATGACGGAAAGATGGGGAATGTTTGGAGAGTGAACTAATCCATGAACTCTATAGAATTCTGAGTAGCTACAGGGGCCTGTCAGTTTGTAGTCCAACAAAACGCTTAGTGGCCACTGGCGAATGTGACTCATTTGTCTTGTGACCAGCTTCTCCGAAGGGCAAAGAATGTAAAGTGCTGCCAGATTGGGAAGCATTTCGCCCAGATTGACCCGATGATGAAAAAAGAGTTTGACTATTTATAAGATCCTGTTTAGATCCTGTTTAGATCTGTAACTTGTTCTGTTTGTAACATGTTCTTAGCATACGAACTTGAAACGCGGCTGCTTAAAATCGCTTCAAAATCTTTCGCCACGGGTCGATGGCATCAACGCCGTGTACAGAGTCTGTCGATGCGACAGCGGCAACGGAACTGGCGAAAGCTGCGCTGTGGGAAATTGGAAAATGGCCACCTGCCATGGTGAAAAAATGGTGGTTTCATCCAATATATTGAATGATACACTGGGATATTTTTTCTATTTCATCATCAATTTTTTTTGGGATATATCTATATATGGTGAAAATTGTGGATCATCCCATCAATAATGGTGAGACACTGGGATGTCATGGGATATATATGATATATCTATATTAATGTACAATTATGTACATAGATAACATGAGCAGCAAGTAGAAAATGGATGGGATAGCCATTCTTTCAACCAATGAACGACCTTTTTTTCGAACCAATAGGTAGCGGACGTTAAATGATACGCCCCCGCAATTAATTATGGTAAAATTGTACATCAATTCCCCCATCCAGTATGGATACAAGTACATCACTGAATCCCCCATAAGCAACTCACTGGATCATCCAAGTTCCAGCACAAAAATCATCCATGGTATAGCATTGTAGCAACCCCACCTGATTTGGTGCTGAACATGTTTTCTTAATTCATATAGAATCACACCACCCATGAATTTTATGGAAAGCGAAAATCATCCCCCACTCATTAAGTTTGTACATGATTCAGTCCCACAGTAGAATCTGTCGTCCACATGAACAGTACGTCCCAGTTGGTTTCCGGGCCGCCGCGCAGTCCTTGTATCGTCGCGGGCGGCCCCCAAGACCCTCTTCGACTTTGACCAAGTCTTTACAGAGGCCTGGGAGTTTTTGCCACCGGGGTCATGTTTGGGCCATGTTTAGACCCAAAGGATACACAAAACATATGTTGAGATGGTATTATCATGTGAGATAATGTCACATACATGATAATGTTGAGATGATGTATGTTGATAATGTTGAGATATCAGTTTTTGCGCTCTTTATCATTTTTTTCAAAATCACTAAATATGACATGTTATGGGTATTGAATATCTTCAGATGTCATGGCAATGGACTCAAAACCATGGACCCCCAAGATTGGATGGCTCCGTACATTAGCAGAACTGGCTAGAAATGGGGATGAAACTCTCAATGGGGATGTGAGTTTTTAAAGCACAATCAGCTCTCATCGAAAACTCCAACAGAATGCAATGAATAAAAAATATATATGTTTATATACGTATGTATATATATATCAAGCTATATGTAGATGTTTTAGAGCTTAAATCTATCAAAATACCATCAGTTCTGGATTCTAAAACCCGTCGTAAGATAACTGACTGAACCCCATTTAACAGCCGGATACTAAACTGGTTACGAGTTTGGGAACAATCCTGTATCTTTGAGGAATACTTAACATAAATAGGTAGTTCGAAAAAAATAAGTCCTAGCTTTGGGTTGTTCAATGGGTTTCCATTAATTCTTAACTGGTTAACCAGTTACCATCTGGTTATTTCACATGCATCCAGGTTAAGTAATCCCTTCCCCTAATATTAAACACCCACCAGAAACCATGGGTTGAAGTTGGGAGTGAAACTACATCTGCTACAAGAGCCCATCATGGTGCTGGCTGCAGTGCCCCCCCAGTGAAGGTTTTGTTGGTTTTAACCCCAGCAAGTCCTGTAGTTCAATATATATATTTATCTATCTATCTATTTGTGTCATGAAACGCAGTTATTGGAGTCCTAAACCACCTAAGTATGTAATATTTACTATAACCCCCAAAATTGGAATCATAAACCTACAAACGTAACGATTGAACCACGGTTAACTTCTGGCTTCTTCCATTCGGCAGGCGAATGGACAAGTACAGGTTCATGCTCATGACCGACAAGACATGTGGTCGGGGCAACCTGGAGGATGGTGGTATTTTGGGCCCTGCCAAGAGAGATTTAAGAGTGATTTGGACCAACAAAAAGATGGATTTCACCACCAAGAATTGGGAAATTCATGTGAGAGAAGCGACAGAAGTGGGATTTTCACACAATTTAAGCGACAAGATTTGGGAATTCATGTGATTTTTTTTCGGAGTAATGTCACGAGGATAATGCAGCAACATTTCACGGGGCTGCCAAAAAAATGCAAACTGGTTGCTTCCTGGCGATTTTTCGTCCATTTTTTCCAGGGCATGTAAAATGCCATGAAATAAACCATCCAGTTCTCGCTTGGGGTACTCTCATGACTATGGAAACCCCCATATTTCAACCTGCCATTTGATTTAACGGAGCCCCGGCTCTGTGGTTTGATGCCTTTGCTGAAGCTCCCAAGGTTTGTCAGAAACCAGTGAGTTTGATGGTCAGCAAATTCAGTGTTTTGATTGTAAAAAATGATCCGAGATAGGCCAAATCTTGGCATATCTTGGCCAGGACCTCGTTTTTTTGGTTGTTCAGATACGAGTTATATAAGTTATAGGCATGTGAAACATTTTTTGAGTCAAACTACAGATCCCTCCTTCGTTGAAATCTCACCACCACTAATGGGTCGGTGAGATTTCACCAAACATCGATGCGCTGAGTCGAGATTTTCCATGGTGGTTTTCCGATAGCAAACTCTCAAATTACCAAAGAGTAGAAATTATATATATATATATGAATATGATATAATTATATAATCATCAGATTCTATAGGCAAACATTGTATTGTATCAATGGATGATAGATTCCTATAGATTCCTATAGTTATTCTACAGTAATTCTACCATTCCTAGTTCCAAAAAAACATCCACCATTTATCGAGTTGTGGATCCATCTTTGGCACCGCTGATCCCCATGGTCCCCATGGTACGAGGTGTGCCATCTTTGGCGGCCAAGATGGTGACTTGACTGGGGAACGTTACGTTATGGGGCTATATCCAACCATAGATTTTGGAATCACAAGTATATATATATATATATGTATGTATCAAAATGGATCGTTTATAACTTTGATTACCATTCTTATGGGATGTAGCTGTATATGCATGTATAGCAACTGCTAGTTATTTATCCAACCATATTTTTTTGGGATATCATGGGATATAATGGGGGATTTGGCCATTGAATTACGAGGTTTTCATGATGATCAACTGTGAGATTTTCAGGTACTGTACCTGTTGAAGGTAAATCAAAAAAGACCGGGGTGCTAGGAAATTTAATTGCAGAGTATTTCACTGGAAACTGAGTCTTTACTTGGAATTCAGCTCTGTCTGAGTATGATTTATATCTCAATATTTTCATGAGATGATATCCATAATCTGATGAGAGGAGATGGAGATGAGAGGTGCTCCAAATACGTCTTGAAGTGATCAAATAGTTGATACGATGCCGGGTGGAAACCGCATATCCAAAACTTGGCTACGCGAATATCTCAACTTGTCATTGTTTCATTTGGAATGCTCACCGGACGATCTCATTTTCTTGGTTGTAATGGCGAAAGGGAAGGTCGGGAAGGTGGTGGTAAAACCCCCCCTTTGGGTGGATCTGATCGCTGGATGCTAGTTATTTCTGAGGGAATCATGAGCATTATTGATATATGAAGGGTACATGTGTGCATATCCTTGGGACTGACCTCAGAAAATCGGATGGTACGAAAATCCCTAACTTTGGCATTGGGCATGGTGGTCCTTGCGGGAGAGTCGCTGAGGATCTAGGGCCTGCAGGGATCATCGGTGAGAAATCTTCTTGGTTACCCTCAAAGTATCAGTTTGCTGTGGATGGCCGGGCCGAATCATAGAGGATTTAGCTATAAACAATGGTGATTTCCATTAATAGGTACATCATCATCCCCTTCTGGTAAACTAACAGCAAATGCTATTGAAAATGGTCATTTATAATCATCTATACCCTCTGGTTATTTAACATAGCCATGGAAAATGGCCCATTTATAGATGAATTTCCCATTAAAACCTCCATTTGTAAGGGATTTTCAGTGGCTATGTTAAATAACCAGAGGGTACTTGTTTTACCCATTAAAAACCATGGTGATCTCCAGTTCGCTCTCTTTGTTTCCGACGTCGCCAGGCACCGTCAGGATCACGGTCAAAGCGGCGGCGGGGCCCGGGTCCAATGGAAGCTTCGCCGGGGCCCCCAGGTGGGCGCCAGGCCCAGGTCCGGCGATGAGAAATACGGTGGATGGGCCAGCGAAATCAGCAGTTGAAAACGGTGGTAAACATCCCATGATTTTGGACCGGGTTTCAACCATCCAAAATTGGTGCAGGATTTCATGACCATCCACAATATGAACAAAGAACTTCTCACTATTTCGAAATGATGACACATACTGTAATCAGTGTCAGTTTCGAAATGGGCGTTCTGATGCATCCATAAAAATATGGAATTTCTTGAAGAAATAAAAAGCCTGGGATATTTAGTCAAAGACATGGTGATTTCATCAGAATGCATCCAGAAGATCGTCATGTCCTATTTGATATGGCCATTGTTGTGTTCCACTTCAAAGGACCATCCCAGTTGAAAAACCACATCCCATGGTGTCTTCTAGGTCCTGAATATTTGGCTCTCAAGGGATGTTGGGCACGATTGCAGGTACCCTTTGGTTATTTAACATATAGCTATGGAAGCCGTGGCCCATTATTAATAGATTATTTACCATGATTTAGCTATTCGAAATGGTGGTTTTCCACAGCTCCGTTGAATGAACAGATGGTAGGTTAAAAAGTGGTTCATCACCTGCACGTACATGGCAGTCGCAGTGAATATCTAAATTCCCAGACTGAGTTTCGAGGTGCAGATGGGTTTTTGGTTCGCCGTTTGCGAACCAGTGATCTGAGTTCTGAGAACACATCATCATTTGTTGATCCCATGCGTGTTTGGTTTGAATCCTAAAATCCATGGATTTTTGTGAGCACCATGGGATCCCGATCAAAATGGACCAAAAATTGAGAGATCCCCATTCTTGCTGGCCAACCCCCCTCTGGGTTTCATACCTAGTTGTTTTTCCCACTCAGGGTGCTGGCATGCTGCTTCTCTTCGTGTCCTTAGCAGGGAGCTCAGTGGGGGTGAGATTTGGGTCGTTGGGTACCCCATGGTACCCCCATTTTTGGGGCCGTACATGAACATATCACCCACATATTATGAAGCTTCAAACTGCAAGTCATTTCCGTTTTTTTTTAATTAAAAATTCTGTAACATTTTTCAATATCTCCATCAATAATCTGGTTGGTGGTTTCAAACATGAATTTTATTTTCCATTTCATATATGGGATGTCATCCTTCCCATTGACGAAGTCCATCATTTTTCAAGATGGTTAGCCAGCACCACCAACCAGTAATGGGACCCTGGGGCATGGCCGAGGAAAAACATCATCCAGACATGAATTCAGATGCGAAATGTATCGGCATGTTGGAATGCTGGCCAATTGGTTGAAAAGGACTCTAGGACTGTACCCTCTGGTAAACATACAAAAATCTATTGAACATGACCTATTAAAAATAGTGATTTTCCATAGCTATGTTCAATAATGGAGCCTCTGGTGAGTTTGGGACGATTCTGATTCAAGTCATTGCCCTTTTGGATCTCGTAGCCTCAAACCTATGCTTGGCGGGTTAGTGGACATTGCTATAGCCAGCCCCCCAAAAAAGACAGCAGAGAATAGTTGAAGATATTTGAAATCATCCAGATTTCTGAGTTAGTAGATCCACTATCCATATATCCATAGGCCATATTTTGCCAGGTTACCCATCACTGCAGGCCTTGTGTTGCTACTGCGGCGGCGGCCTTCGCAGCTTGGATTTTCATGTCATTGTGACTGAGTGGGTGCAGTGGTTGGTAAATACAGAGGTCATTTTCCATGAATCTCCATCAATTGGTTGATCCAGAAAAACTCTGTGGATGACGAACATGCTGATGGCCCCTTTTTTTTCACCAGTGAACGATGGGGATAGAATCAATGTATGTCAATAGCTTTGAGAACTTGGCTTCGGAAATTTTTGGGCACTTGCTGTAAGTCAAATCTCGTGGAGAAGGCACCATTTTCGCCAAACAAATGTAGGATCCTTTCCATTTTCGCTCAAGCCGTAGAAGTCGAAAACAACGTGGTGTGCGACAAACACACCTTTGGATTATGGCTCCTGCATGATGGGGATCCGGATACTTGGGGTATGCCCCCCCAACCGCCCCAGCAGAATTCGCAAGCATGACTCCTGAAGTCAATACATTGTGAGTAGGTGGATACAGCCCATTTTCCACTGGTGGTTACCTAAATGGTCTATGGATTCAAAGCTTTTTATTCACTTACCTTATTTGGGTGAATGTCCAGCCCCGCAAAAAGATGTCAAACCGAAGGGTACCAGGTGACCCATGGCACCAATGCCCAGGTTCTGCGCAAGAAATGGCCTCCGATTGGTTAAAGTTGGTTGGGTTCCAAGACGGGGGCTGGCAAGGATTGGGGCGCGCATCAAAGACATAGAAAGACATCAGGTCAGGTCATCAATATGAACTGGTCTCAAAGATGATTAGTGGTTGGTGGTTTGGAACATGGCTTTTATGACTTTCCATATATTGGGGGATAATCATCCCAACTGACTAATATTTTTCAGAGGGGTTGAAACCACCAACCAGGAACTGGTCTCAAAGATGATTAACTTGAGGTCATTCTTATGGGTATCTTCAAAAACTTAGCGCCCAAAAACTATAACCTCTCGAGCCTGAACTAAGCCAACGAGGCGACACTCATTTTCAGAAACCACCACAACATGGAATTCCACTGGCGATCTATGCGGAGCCGCAGTACATGATCATCATCCCAATTTTGGGAACCCCGGAGACTACAGGTGACTGTCCCCCGATGCCGGTGGTTGAGAAACCCCCAAAATCTTTAGTCTTGGCAAACCAAACGGGTGACTGAGGGATTCTGAGATCTTGCACATGTCACTTATCATTTGAGAGAGGTGGTCATTCAAGCAGTTCCGGCTGACTCTCCACTGAAAGACCCCCCTTGGTCGGCTTGTAATGAACTTTAATAGCTCTCATAGTCAATAGTTCTTTAAAATTTCTTAAATATTTTCAGGGCTTTTAGATGCATTTAAGGTTTTCCACGGCTATCTATTTCAAGCCCTTTTTTCTTGTACTTTGTTTTGCGCTCTTGGTCAGACCCCGGGTCAGCTACATTTTTCAAACAGTGGGATGATTCAACCATGCTTCACGGGTGGCTTGGTGATTGGAATCCCACAGGCCCTTGATGAAACCTTAGGTTACAGGGAATTCTGCTCTCGCGTTCGAGAGAATCCAAACCAGCAAGCCGAACACCACAACGCCAGTTCAAATTATGTATAAGCTGATAAGTGGGATCATACCCCCGATGAATAGGGTTGAACGATAGTTGAGGACCTCAAATTTCCACCGGAACCATATGTGTTGCTAGTAGAAATCAAGTGTTCAGGAATCCACCATTTTTGGACATGTCCACTCATTGGTATGGGCCAAAAGCGGGCACCCCCAAAACATGTTGGCACCGCTAATGCCTCAAAATCGACTATACTCACAGCGGTGGCAATATATGTCATACATGTCATACACTTCGTTTCGCTTGGTTGCCACACCTGTGTCCCTTTGTTACTTGGTGGGGTCACCGGTCAGGATGGTGGGAAACCCTAATGGCGCGCCCAATTGGAGATTATTCACAAGAACCATCAAATGTTAAGTCAGTGGGCATTGGGTTTGGTGTTTGGCAATGTGTTTACGACATGCCCCCCACAAATGGAAGAGGATTTGATTTTTTGGGAGCACGTACCTTTTCATCAGAAAGGAGCACCCTGCTGCTGAGGCGCGTGGCAATACGAGCCACGAGAGTCTGCGAGCTCAGTTGGGATCGGGATGATGCTTCTTAAAGCAACAACAGCAACAGCAACAGCGACAGCAGCAACAACAACAACAACAACAACAACAAGAACAAGAACAACAACAAGAAAAACAAGAACAAGAACAAACGGGTAGAGATGAGCAGTGTTCAAAACTCCGGTTGGTTGATAGGTGATTATACTAGTCAAGATTCTTTGGTGAATATCACAATCCATGAACACGGGATCTCATTCTCAACCAACCACAACAACAAACAGGTTAGTGGTTGGTGGCCTCGGCGACTTGTATTTTGGTGACCAAAAACGGTACTTCTTCGGCAACTTTGACAAACATGGGTACGCCGGTATGCCCAAAAATATGACCAAATATATTGGTCCCAAAAATATGACCCCCCCCAAAAAAATATATATCATGGTTCTGGATGGTTATTGGTAAATGTCACACTTTTCACCTCTTCGTCTCCCCTATTGTTCCCTCATTCCTCCTTTCATTGTCAGTAAAAATCCATGACGAGGATGATCCCCAAGGATTTTTCACTGGGCATTGGTTCCGCATCAAAACAAGTGATATGGTTGACTTCGAACTGATGAACAGATGTGTTTTTTCCACTGATTTTTGCAGGTACCCGATGTTTTTTGTTTTTTTTCCGGATATTCTCTGGGTATGGCAACTGAACATATGGGGTATCGCCATGTATCGCCATGCATCGCCGGTATCGGTATCAATGGAACCATACCTGGCTGGTCAAGACTGGTGAACCATCGCCGTGTGAGGCGTAGCGGCCCTGACAGTAGATCCACTGCAAGGCTATTCCGGCTCCGACGTCTGGAGCCAAAACGAGCCAAAAAGTGGGTGTGTTGGATGACGAATTAACCTCCACAGGATCTCTTGCATTTTGGATTTTCTAAAATAAACCGTCCATTTAGTTCAGGGAAATCCAATTGCCATGCTTACCGGAGGGTACCCTCAAACTTGGATTTAAATTCGAAAGGACCAAACCATTGGTGGTTTCCTGGGACTGGGTTGTTGAAACCATTGTAATTCGCCTTGAGAACATCAGTGCTGTGCACCGGTGAACTTGTATTTAGATGGTTTTTAAGTGCTGGAATTTGGTGAAAACCTAGGTACGATTGGGTTTTGACCCACCTCTCATAACTAGTGAAAAAAAAACAAGAAAAAAATATGGAAACAACCATCTGTGGTGATTTCAACAAAAGAAAAAACAGCGAAACACTGGTAGGAACCTTAAAATCCCTCAATTACTGGTAAACAACATGGTTTCCAGTGATGTTTTCCCCTAAATCAATCCATCCACTGACCAGCTTTACACCGGTCATGAGGTCATCGATCGCAACGTAGAGGATCAGTACTTGCATCGTGGCGGCGGGGGAACCCAACTTTCGGCCAATGTCAAGCGGATTATTTTTTGGGGAATCTGATCCCGTAACCGAAAATAGTGGAAAATCACCATTTATAGTGGAACATCATCATTTATAGTGGATTTACCCATTAAAAATGGTGATTTTCCATTATCTATAACTGGTTGGTGGTTTGGAACATGAATGGATTATGACTTTCCATATATTGGGAATGTCATCATCCCAACTGACGAACTCATATTTATCAGAGGGGTAGGTTATACCACCAATAAAGATAATAAAGATGAGGATATGATCAACTTGAATACAGATCGTTGAATCTGACATTATCCCAAGATTGGGAAAAACAAACAATAGAGATGGGGATATGAATAGGATCCGCAGCATGTAAAAGGATATCTTCTTCCATTTCACTCAGCAGAAGTTGTCAGATGCTTTATATATCGTGTGGGACAACAAAAATTGGCTCACCTGCACCATGGGTGTCTGAAAATCCCCAACATGGCCATTGAATGGGATGATTACCAACCATGGGGTTTCGGGATGTCCACTCCTCAGACAGACTTTTTTTTTGCGGACCCCAAAAAATGTCCCGATTGAAAAAAAACAGGTCCTTGCGCCTCCAGATTGCCTGTATTCCTTGTTTGTTGTTTAAGTCCACATCTTCTGGAGGTTGCCTAAGCAACAATGGCTCAGTGGAACAAAGAGATCCGGTTTTCGCCATGTGGTTTTTAGCTGCCATAAACAGCCATAAACCATTTGGAGGTTTCCTAAAATAGGGGTACCCCCAAATCATTCATTTACAGATGGATTTTCCATTGTAAATCATCCAGCGAGCTTGGGGTACCCCCATTGATGGAAACCACCATTTGAGCTTTTGTTGAAACACACATTGGTGGGATTGGAAAGCCAGGTCTGGGAGATGAAGGTCTTTGAGTGGCAGATAGATGGCTGTGTGTCAAAGGTAGCCCTGGGTTGACATCCAAAATAGCGATTTATGGGGCTTCATCTCCCCCAACTGTGGTATACGGTATAGGTTTCACATGGTTTCATAGATTTTCATAAAATCCATTCCCCAAGTAGGAAAGTTTTTGGCACGACATGTTGGAAGACTGGCGAAGGAAATCAATGAGTGACATTGTAGTAGAATTTTCAGGTAGAAAAGTACGCAAGAATTCAGCTTTTCGATGTTTGGAATCGGTGTTCAGCTTGTGTCAAGTGCTCAATCTGGAGCGGAAGCCGCAGCCGCAAAGTGAGAAGAAAAGTGACCTCCTTGTGAGTCTGGTTGCGGGGAACTGGTAGCAATATTTGGACCAAGTCAGAACAGGTGCAGGTGGAAGTAAGATAGCCATGATTCTGTGAGGAACACGGGTGGCATTGAACACACGGACCGGTAGATTCAATAGATCCAAAGAACCGAATGCGTAGGGAACTATCAAAAGAAGTCGTTTTCACCGTTTGATGTTTTACACGTTGCGACAATTCGTCTGTACCGCTTTTTGTTCCGGGTGATTTGTTTTGTGCTTCTGGATGTTCTTGCCTCCGGTCAAAAGCTGTGTGGCTTAAGGAACCGCATCATTTCTGACCAACCAAGAGATACAAATGCAGCCAGATACTGGTGGGTCAGATGGACACCAAAGTAGAACCAACTCATCTTCAGACTCTGAGAATGCAGTCCACCAACTCTGGTAATGTTGGTAAAACAATCATAAACCACCCATGACAGGGAATGGTAACCATACCACCTGTAAAAATGGTGATGACTGGGGGATGGTGCAGATGGCACTGTTTTATCCACATTAGTGACTTTTCCCGGAACCTTTGGGATCTTTTTGATCCCACCCAAGTGGACGGAAGAACTTGGGAGATTCACCGAGCACCCAGCGGCCGGACGCGAGCCGAATCCTGCCAACAAGAGCCGAATATGATCGGTCACCACTTTCTCAACTGGGACGTACCTCCCCAAAAGATCCCAAAAGTATGAGATATTCATGGATATTCAGCGGATTATTCTGGACATTACCCAACAACTGGTAAAAATTGGTTACCTGCAATGCCTTCAATCTCCTTCAGCATCTTCAACCTCCAACGTTGCCAACGTGGTCCCCTCAACCTGCCATGGCGCTTTGCGGGCCCTCGCGCGATTCCAGCTTGGATGTGGCGTCCCAAGCTCGCAGGACTACATATTGCTACACTAAAGTATCCTCTGGTAGACTAACATGACTATAGAAAGTCACCATTTTTAATAGGTAAACCATCTATAAATGGACCATTTTCCATAGCTTTTTGTATGTTTACCAGAGGGTAATTGCCTTTAAAAACAGACTCTAAGACTGCGCCAGAAAGTCAAGATTTTTATGGAATCTCGAGATCAAATACCAATTTCTGGCCACGAGCCTGGAGGATATCTGAGGGAAATTACACATATTGAAACTGTGTCAATGATATATGTGTGCATTCCATGTGTACTCTGGAAGATGACTCGAATAATCGAATGATTCACTTACAAAGTGGATAATTAATAATGATAATAATAATAGTATATAATAATAGTATATAATAATAGTATATAATAATCATATAGATAGTTCATTCCTGTTCAATCAACTAATAATAGCCAACAAAATCTGCCAATTCCTGAGTCTCATCAAAGACCTGGCCAGGAGACGATGGTGGAGCCTTTCCACCCTCGGCCACTCAGCGGACGGGGATTGGAGGAAACACCCCAAAGTCGTTCAACATTTCTGATTTGGGAATTGAAGATATTGAAATCATTGGCCCAGCAATATCTTAGAATTGGTACTTGGCAATCTACTGTACTATCTCCTGTTGATGTCTGAGCTGCTTCTGGGAGGCACCAACCAGAATAGGAGTCCCCAATCAGTTCCTCCTTGGATATGGGTCAAGTGGGTACTCCAAAGATACGGAAGAAATCCTGCACCAGTTGGTAGATGCTTGATCTCCTTATAATCCCATTATTTACAATGGTCCCGTATTTTTACCGAGCTACAGAGAGTTGCTAAAGTCGTGCCCAGATTAGTGGGAATCGTTGAAAATAGCTTGGGAGCACTTGATTTTCAAAAGTCGTGCCTTTTTGTGAATCGCATAGGAAATGCATGATTTTCTTGTTTTCATGTTTGGATGATTTTATATAAATCCTGCGTTGAGGTGGTGTTTGGCATGTCGGTTGAAAACTTCACATTTGAGTTACTTATGACTTTGTGCGTAGCCATTTCTTTGTTTGTGCTCAACATACTAGAAATCTCATGTTGTTGGGCCATCAGGTGGGGAGTGGCTTTTCCTAGGCGAAACATTGACGTCGCTTGGACGTCGTTCGGGCGTCGTTTTGACGTCGTTTTTTTCTGCTATATATCATATCCCTTATCTCACTATAGGTTTACTATCTTTGAAACTTCCGCCACCGCCTTGTGCGGTACTACTGGTATCAGTTAATCAAAATGAAGCAAAGATTTCCGCTGCATTTAGATGGGTGAAAGCAGATTTTCAGCACACAGGCGTTACTTAGGCATGAGTTTCGCGCTTTCCTGTACCCTGCCTGGTGCAGGATTTCGCAACACAGTAGCATCAATCCACAGAGCCACGGCATAGCCTTTTTTCTGTCGAGTCAGATCCTATTTTTGGTCAAGCCTCCCAATTTTGGTCAATTTTCGCAAACCAAAAGGTCAGATCCAATAGAACACTACGAAGCATCCAGTTTTGGCTGCTTAAGAGATCCCAAATTTCACATCTTTTTAACACATCACTGGCTCCTCTGATTTTGGTTTGAGGTTTGCTGGGTGCTCCTGTCTTCGTTCACATGAGGGCGGGACCAGGAGCCTTGGCACACTTTTGATGGTTGGGGGGTGGCACCACCCAATTCAATTGGGAAAACCCTTGGTTTTGGGGGGTACCACAACTGTCAGAAACATTCATATAGTGGGATCAACGTACATTTGTACGAAAATTTCATCGTTTTAGTCTCAATAAACTGACCATTAGCTATGGAGAATGGCAGATTTGTATAGATCATTGATGATTTATGTATTAAAGCTGGTGATTTTCCATAGCAACGTTAACATATACCAATACGAACCAATCAGTAGGAAACAAGGTTTTATACCTGGACCAATGTTTGTGGGTTTTGTCCTGTTTTAATCCCAATTTTTAACCTTAACCAATCATGGTTTATCCACCCAGGAAAAGGGTTGTTTTTCCAGGACCTTCACGAACTTTGCTGCGAGTTCGACCAGAATTGCTGGACAACCAGGCACTGGAGATGTCGGGGCGAACCATTGAATAAGTGGAGATTCATCCATTACCCATATATAATCCATGTACAGCCATTTGGCTATAGATCGATAGCTATTAATACCATCTTTAGGGGGATGAACATCCATAAATCCCAGCTATTTTAATGTTCACCAGGGGTACAAGGTTTTGACCCACTGCCATGTATAATTCATGTATAATTCATGTATAATCCATGTATAATCCATGTCTCATGCATTTGTAGCCTATTGATTAGCCGGGGATTTTCGCTGAAGCCCTGAAGGATTCACTGGTTGGTGGGTTAGTAGGTCCCCAATTCGTAGCTTAAGCCATCTAGAAATGGCTTAGAATATAGCTATGGTTATGATTTATAGTTGTATATGTTGTATTATTATACCCATTTATAAGCCATACTATAACCATAAAGGCTTATTTAGCCAACCTGTTGGGTTATCAACCACTTCCTAATTGGGATGATCGAGACCAAGAACCCGGCTGGTCAGAGGCTGGTCATGTTGTAGACTCAATACCACGAACCACGAACCACAAACCATTCCCAATGAAAAACCCTCTGGTAAACTAAGTGACATAGCGAACTGGAAAATCACCACTTTTCATAGATAAATCAATGATTTCGACTGGGCCATTTTCAAGTTCGCAAAGTGTTAGATTACCAGAGGGTACTATAAATGGGTTGGATTCCAATCATTCACATTTATGGGTGGTGGTGCGAATGGCATTTGGGGTTACCACCTTTGATCGACCTAAACTTTTTTCAACTCCAACGTCTCCAAAGGGACATGCTGGAGATTTTTACCACGCCATAGCTGTTTTATGTGTACATGGTGGTTTCCAAAAATGGGGGTACCCCCAAATCATCCAAGTCATGACCATGACTTAGTATTGAAACCTCTGCTGACTTGAGGATCCCCCATTTCAAGAATGCATATTCCCTAATTTCAGGCCCACTTTTGCTGGGCTTCCGTTAATAACTTTCTTCTCACCAGGCAGTGGACGAGATGGTCACCTACCGCAGCATGAAGGAGCGACGGCTGCGACAAGCTTCGCATCAGTGGCGGAAGGAGGGCATCAACTGGACCGAGGAGGAGGAGGAAACGATGGATGATGAAGCTTGATGTAGCCTCTGGTAAACTAACATGGCTAGGGAAAATCACCATCTAAAGATAGGTAAAGCAATGAACTTTCGATAGCTATGTTAAATGACCAGAGAGTAATTTTTGGTTGGTTATGATGGGATATGATAATGGGTATATAGTGGACAATAATCTGAACATAACCTTGAGAATTTAACTTAATGTTAACTAGTTGGATAACGTCTAATAAGTCAACATAGTGATGGAAAATGGGAACATGGTAAAAATAGGTAAATCATCCACAAAAGGGTAATTCTCCATGCTGGTCATGTTCCGATAGCAAAATCTTTGGGGAATGGCATTGGAAGGACGATCCACTTGACTTCAAGTTGTGCGGGTTCAAAAGTATATGGATGCCATGGTCTTCACCGAAAAAATAGAAGGCTTTACTGAAACCTTTTGCTTTTTGTTTACTGGGGATTCATCCAAATGTTGGATGTTGGGTATGTGGCTGTGGCTCTGAATTTGAGGTCCAGGGGTCAACTGGTCAACTGATTTTCTTCTTTTCTGACACATCAAGCATCCAATTCTAGTTGGTGGTTTGGAACATTTTTTATTTTCCATTTCATATATTGGGGATGTAATCCTTCCCATTGACGAACTCATATTTTTCAAGATGGTTATTGCACCACCAACCAGAATTTTTCGGGTGCAGAATTGTCGGGTGCCCAATCGATTATGGATAATTATGGTCTATCTACAGTCTATTCTTGCAGCACTTGGGATGGAAACAGAAGGCTCCCACTTTGAAATGACCCGCCGCACTGTTGAAGATATAGCTATCTTGGTTGGATGATGATGGAAACCAGGCTGTCAAACCAGGCAGGTTGGTGGTGCCTGTCTTTTTTGGCATTACAAATAATAGGATACCCCTAAAATTGACCATAGTCTAGAACCTCATAGCAATTTTGGGTCAACCGGACAACCCCCATGTTTTCGCTCAGGATTTTGTGGCGAACTTGAAGCACGGCACGAATCTCCTGCTGAACGGCGCCAAGGAATTCCCCCCTTGGGCCGATGTGCGCGCGGAGCATGCGGAGCGCGGGCACGAGTGGATGGAGAAATTTTCGGTGGATGACATCTGGAGACATCACTGCGTGGTTCCCTATGTGCCCGTGGCTCATAAATTTCCCCCCAACTATTGGGATGGTTTCTATACTGTATATATGGTCCCGTCCTCCGTCTCTCCACCCCCCCCCATGGGTTGGGTCCCCAGGTAGCAGCCCCAATTCCCTTCTATTTGCAAGCTATTGGCAGCATTTCTGAGGTCCAGCTTCGTATTTGCTAGGTCTTTGCAGCATTTCTGACTACCA
>Ga0126342_10006094_pt1 | contig 21299 bp, 21 predicted proteins | sample Cyp1metagenome_FD_92528 | JGI IMG/M metagenome (GOLD analysis project Ga0126342, IMG submission 92528) | Coral microbial communities from Lord Howe Island, Old Settlement Bay, Australia - Cyphastrea 1 metagenome | ecosystem: Host-associated > Invertebrates > Cnidaria > Coral ...
ATATTATATTATATTATATTATATTATGTTAAAATGTATTATATTATATTGTATTATATTAGATTATATGCATGATCTAAACTGATCTAACATATCTAATGTTTCAGAGCACCCCCAAATTCTCAGCGGGCAACAGGTTGGCATCGGCACGCAAATCTTTCAGCTTCTGCAACTGGCCCAGAGTCTCTGGTAGCTCCCGCAGCTTGTTGGAACTCCTTGGGCTCGATGGTGGTTTTTGTTGCCGATATTCACCAACAATGGGTCCCAGGCTGTGGGTCAAGTTACCTATGAAATTACCATATGACTGGTGGAATAATATGGAATAACCATCCATTAAAATTAATAATCGATTTTTTATGGTACCTAGAGTGCCAGCGTTTCGACTCATAGCCATATAGAGGGGTAATATGACTGGATAATTACATATAGGGCAAGCAACTTGCGCAAATGCTGTCTTTGAACATGATTCAAAATGCTGGAGTTCAAAAAATATTAGGAAATTATATCATGGGAATATAAGTGCATATCTCAACATATCTTAACACTAAGTAGGGATTTAATAGGAATATATATATATATATATAATTGGATATCTCACCAATAATATGATATTTGGGGTGCATCTGAAAATGGGGTCACACTGCATTTGACCATCGTCCCAAATATGTTGTTTTTTTAAACAAAACGATGAAGAAATGAAACCACCAAGCCAATAAGAAACCATACCCCCATAGCCCATTTTTTCAACTTTCCTAGGGTCGCGCTATCTAAAGCTACATTCCAAAAAGGAGTTTATTGTTGGAATCACATTACTTTCACGGGCCCTCACCTCGATTTTTGAAATTGTGATCTGAATCATGCAAAAATGAAGCGCTCAAGTATATATTTTGTTGCTAGTCGAAGCCGCCAACCGGCCGACATCAGAGGGCCAGGTTTGTGGTAGATCTTTGCATGTCGGTTTCTGGACATTTGTGAACAGGTTCCCTGGTGTACCCATATTAAAGATATCATAAGCCACTTATATATGGAGTATCCCAACTTATATATGGATCATATGGGTGTGTCTCAACATAAGGTACCCCCAAAATCTGGAGGTTGATCATCTTTCAAGATTTAAATGGCAACTGTTAATGGCTATCCCCTGCTATCCAACACATATGGAGGTGTCCTAAAATGGTGGTACCCCAAATCATCCCAAAATAGATCATTTTAGTATAGGTTAACCCATGGTGACTTGGGGATCCCCCATCAGAAACCCCCATTTATACTATATATATATAATCATATTATATAATAGTGGAATAGTGTAATATCTACCATTGATAGGGCCAAATTATGAAACAACCACTTCACCGCCTTGAGGCCACATCCCTCCATGCGTCAAGTGCAGTTCTTCCAGGTCGGTCAACTTTCCAAGGCCCGCAGGCAGCTCCTCCAGCTGCGCGCTTCGGAGTTGGATGCACGGCTCCTGAGAGGCACAGATTTGGGGGGTTCCATAAGGGGGTACCCCAATGGTTGGTTGGTTTATCTCACGGAAAATCCCAATCTAAAAGGGGTGATCCAGGGGTACCATGGGGTACCCCCCAGTTTTGGAAACCTCCATGTATCATTTAAGGCCATCCAGACTAGAGACATGGAACTGAGAATGGCTAGAATCTGGAGTTAAGTTCTTTCAAGTCTTGATTCCAGCTTGTTTCCTAGGCCAGACATCTCTTAGGTCAGACATGATCACTAGTTATAAACCACTGGCAACGCACAAAAAATGATGGGTCTTCTGTCTCTCAAAACCTGAAAATCGTCCCAAAGTCATCTAAAAAATCATCTCTGGATCTGAAATTCGTGTGTCTGGAAATGGGGGACAGCATACGAGTACCTCCCCCATTCATATGGTTATTTAAAACGGGAAAATAGTTGTCCAGTGGTTTGTGGCTTTCTCCCAAAAACTCAGGACTCAGGAAAAAAGGCTGGTTCTATATTGTGATTTTGCCATGCTCAGTTACAGTAGCACGATTTTAGGCACGATTTGGTGCACAAAGAATTGCAGAAAAAACACCATATGGCGCACGAAAAAAAGGCAGAAAAAAAACAATGATATGTTGCATGAAAAAAGGCAAAAAAGAGCACGAATTGGTGCACGAAGAAATGCACACGATTTGGTGCACGAAGAAATAAACAAAACATGTCATGGGTGCTGCATGAGTAAATACAAAAAAAGAAAAGTCTTTCTGGTCCAAAAAATGGTGCTATAAATTGTGGTTTTCCTTGGAAAATAGCAACAAAAAAGAACGGTTTGAAGCAACATTTGGAGCACGACGGATTTAGATGATTCCATGCCAATCCAGAGGTTGGCGCAAGCAAAGAAAAATTGTGCAGCGCTGAGCCAAGAAAAGCGCACATCTTGAAATTGTGATGTGTGATGTGTGACAATCAGAAATTAACTACAGTTTAACTGGATGGACGGGCTTTGTAGTCCAAAGTTTCCTACGTGTTCAGAAATTGCTGGAAGAATCCTTTCATGAAAAAACGTGATTTCATGGTGTACCATTTGGGGGGGTCTGTTTAGTAAGGAAACCTTTTACTGACTGTTACAGAGCAAGGAAAAGCCTCAAGTATCCTCAAGTTATATATTCCATTAAATCCATTGAAATCCCAATTTACAACAAGAAAAAACATGGAAAAATCACCCCTGAAATCAGAAATCCCCCTGGTGTCTTCCGCGCCTGCGCGGCGTCGGCGAAGTGTTCCAAGCCCAAGGCCTTGGCGAAGAGCGCCTCCAAGGGGTCCGGCATCACCTGCACTGTGACACCTGGGCCGTGGATCCGGCCGTGGATCCGGGGGTCAGGGGATTTTTGGATGGGAAATCCACTGGGGAATCCACTGGGGAATCTGTAGGGAATAGAAATAGACGTGATGTTTGGATGGGAATCTGACTCGGAAATCTCTGTTTATATCATGTTTTTGGGGTTTAACGGTTAAGCAAATCCAAGTATTATCAATGTATTTGCGTATTTGGGTGTGGTACCTTCCGGCAATCAAACATGGCAATTGGAAATCCACGGACTAAATGCAGGCTATCTGGGAAAATCATCTATACATTCTATATAAGTGTATAAGTGGTATATGGTATATATTGGTATATGATATCCTATTTCAAGCTTCTGGGTTAAATATGGATCACCCATCTCATCCTAATCCACATCCAAGAGTGTATCATCTTCAGCAAAGTATGGTAAAGATTGGATTTCACCATCAAAGTTGGATGTGGCCACCAACATTTCACAGGGATGACTCAAGATGGGGTTGAACCCCAAAAAAAATGGACTAGCTGCATATTGTATATGTTGGACAGCTATCTACAGTATTCTACAGCAACGGGCGTTTTCAGCATCATTGGGCTTTGTAAGATAATTAGAGGGTATCATTGGGGGTTGAACTAGCAATCTATTGTGGGCCTGATAAGGTTGATCGAAACATCACCTTGTGGAAATCCAACTCTTCAATAGAAAGATCTATGAATACATCATAAATCGTCATAAGCTTTCCAAAAGACCGTGTTTACTTGGAGGATGCTTGGCTCTCAGAAATTTGGGACTTGATCCGAGAGTGGGCCACTAGAGATCAGCCCAGCCGCAGCTGTCTTCCAACACGAAGGAATCTCCGTCCTGACAGCTTTCACTTCTGGGAAACCTGGATCCTGAAATCGATGTGGTAGAGCCAGAAACCTACCATTGCAACATAACCTTTTTCCACCTGGGAATCTTGGGGATGGTAAACACTATTGGGTTTACCACAATTTAAAAAAGACATGAAACGATTGTGCCGATTTGCCGGCTCCTCCAGTAGGGCACCCCATGAAACAAGCCGCACGCGTTCCAATTCCAAGCACAAATTTCGTGCCAGGACGGCGCGAGCCACCCCTACGGCCACCTGCGTGCCATAGTTCCTTGGGGCGATAAAAAATGGCACTGCGGAACCCGATCTGGAAACTCAGTGAAAGCAACGTTTCTTCACCTTCTGGGCTTCTGGATATTTTGGGAGTGGGAAAGCAAGGTTTCGGGCCCCTCATTTTGAAGAAACATTGGCGGTTGATTCTATCTCCTTCAGTGGGATGGTACACTCTGAGTTACTCTGAGCTGGGGCTGTCACAGCATATGGTGCATCTGCTCTGTTTCATGAAAGGACATAGAGGTAACATGATGCAACCCCAATCACCAGGGCGAGCTTCCCAATCTCGGCCTCACAGGCTACGGGTTCTCCACTCAGCAGGCGAAATGCCATGGGCTGTGGATCTTTTCAGGATCCTCCCAAAGATTTTATGTCAATATCATGATGCTCATAGATGCTCTTCCCAAGGGTTGTTCTTCGATTCCAGTCACTACTGGGTTCCCCTTGGGTTCCAGGAGACATGCAATGTGTCCTGTGACCAAGCCGGTGGGCAAGCTGGCTGGTGGATCAAGGCATGTCCGCTTTGTTTTCGGATCGTTGAGGTCCATGGGTTTCGGCCATGATTGCTGTTTCTCTTGTGCAACTTGTGTTCGGTCCCAAAAAGCTGCAGCCATCAGCCAGAGCATCAGGAACGAATAGAGATATGGGATCGAACAACACATTTGACTCAGCTCAAAAGGGTCAGTTTGACCAATCGTGTCAACCCCGGATCAATAAGCCCCTAAACTTTGGGGAGTTACCACAAAGAATAGTTGTCCTTAAATTGCTATTTGGAAAAGCAGTTTGGTAAGTTTGGTACCCCCTTGTTTATCAATTGTTACCATAACCTGGGGGTCTAGAACACTATGAACACTCCTGCGTTTATTAATTATTACCCAGTGAATCCTGTTGATCCCCATGCGCCGGAACCCGCGAACCAAGGGAAGCCCCACAAAGCGCTGCTTCTCGTGCACAGCGTGGCAACCGAAGTTCTTGCCCACCGTGACGTGCCAGTACCTAGGTATGTGGTGAAAAATCGGGGAATGTCACGCCAGTACCTGAATACCCTCTGGTAATCAAAGATGGCTGGAAAATCCAATGGAAAATTCCCAGCTGGGTATTCCAATGGAATTCGCCTTGTTGACCTTGGCCCTGCATGGGGATGGGGATCTGCCGAGACACGGCTTGTGGTTTTCATCAAAGTGCTGCTTGATCTTCTGGGCAATGGTGGTGCCTGTGATCCCACAAAAGAGATGTTGCTTGATGGGTTCATCATGTTCATCTCGCTGAAGAGATCTATGGGATGATTGGAAAGGCAAACAAAAATGACCTGAGAACCGAAGCTGAGTTCAGATCGCTTCAGAATGGTTGCTTCTTCCCAAGTATATTGTTTTTTTCATATGTTTTCCTAGTCCTGTTGACAAGCGAACAAGATCGAACAAGCATTGTTCCATTGATTCCGAACTGTGAAACCAGGTCAAACTGCCCTGACATTTTGTTCCCAGCCATGTTCCATTCCCAAATGTCAACTTGATCTGATATTGTTTAAAGGCCGTCCCAACAAAAACAACATCCCAGTCAGTTTCCTGCATCTGTCCCGTTTCTAACATGAATCCATTGAAGACGTTGAGGCCTGTGTTTTTCTATGTTCATTCTATATCTGTAAATCAAATGGGAGTTATTACACATTACATAATATATATATATATATAGATAATATGACATGCCATACCCCTTAACAAAACAATGTAATATAGTATATACCCTGGTGATTGCCCAGAAACCTGAAACAGGCTTTCCGGCCCTGCCGGCCCTGCCGGTGCCGCCTTCTCGTTCGTTTCTGCCATGGGTTTCTAGGGCCTCGAGTGAGACCTTCACCTTGGATGCGGATCGACGGATCGAGGGACCGAAAGTGGCTATGGTCCTATGGTTGTTATATGGAAAAATAACCATACATTGTCCCCAGAAATCTATAGAATCTATGGTTCTGAATATATATACATATATATTAGTGTGGCATATCATATGATAGCCATATGATTAGTTCATATGAATCTATAGAAGTCATCACACATTCATCATGTACATATGCTATCATTATGATTAATGAATATGAATGATTGGTATTGATGCTTTCTATTTGCTACGTATTTTTATGTGCAAATCATTGTGGTTATGTGTGTTGTCATGCTGTGGCGCCTCTACTAGGATGAGCCCTGTTCCCGGTGCTACTAGGAGGCTCATCCCACTTGAAAAGCCCTGATAAATACGGATGTTTGCTAAAGACGTACTGGAATCTGGATAAATCTGGATATATTATATAATTAATGAATATGTCAGTCATCTGAATTCGGCTTCCCCTTACTTCACCATAGTGACGTCCCAGTCATCTTCGGTGCCCAGTCACCGCATCCTCGAGCATGTCGTCAGGCATGTCTGCGGGCCAAAGGATCTTGGCCTCGGCAACTCACCGGCAAATTCGAAATCCAAAAGCTTTTTGGGTGACGAATGGGGATAAATAATGACTAATGATTTGACTAATGGATTGTTTAGGTGTGATTAATGAATGATTTTTTCACCTGACAGAATTTTCAGAATCCTGAACTGGTTGTGGGAGATGCTTCTGGTTCTCCGAATCAAGAATCACCAGCAAAAAGACAGTTTCGATGTGCTTTCTGCTGATTTTCCGGAACCCTAAATGTTCAGACACAAGAGTACAGCTCCGCGCTCCACCTGTTGACCTAGGCTGCAGACGCCCCAGAGGACCTTCCATTCCTGGCGGGCCAGATGTGGAAGGTCTGACATCTTTTTGACCCATAGCAGCCATAGCCATTTGGGGATGGGTCAAAACCCTGGTACCTAGTGAACCCCAAAATAGCTGGGATTTATGGATGTTCATCCCACTAAAATGTATCTATAGGTATTGACCCATAGCCATTTGATGTGTGCAAGTGACTCAAAGCCACTGTGGCTTTCTCCAATTCCAATTCCAAATTGGCACCTCTTGTGCCTTCTGCTCGTCTTGGTTTTGCGCCATGACCTCGATACGAGTCGTCATCCGTCAATCGAAAAATTATCACTGCGGTTTCCTCGGATCATCATTGGAATTCCAAATACCCGGCCTGGTAAACAGCCACATAGCTATGGAAAGATCCACCCATTTTTCATGGGAAAATCCACTATTTCTATGGTCATTTTCAATAGCTATGTTAAATTACCAGAGGGTAAATATTCCCATGACCAAGGGTTGACACTGTTGACACTGTTGACACTGTTGACACTGTTGACACTGTTGACACTGTTTGAAGTCTCACCACATTGGGTTCCCCTAAAACTTCCGGTCCATCCGAGAGTGACTGAGTGGCCAATGACAACTGAGAAGCACTCAGACTGAGAAGCAGGCAGCTTCTCAGCGCAGCTGATTGTTGCCCTCTTCTTTTAGGGCTGAGCCAAGTGCCAGGAATTCATCACGCCATACAGGACAAGCCAAGAAAACATCATGGAGCCGTGAGGATAATATACTTGGCAACATCCCCAAAAATCCTCTTGCCAGAAAGGATTGCACCCATTTGGATGTACAAGTAGAGTAAGAACAATGACCATGTGAGAAACTCCAAAGAGTAATCTGAATATCACCGAGCTGGAAATGTCAAATTCATTTCAACTGTGACAGCTTGATTTGGCCTCTAACCTAAACAATCCTAAACATCTCTATGACGAGTTAGCCTGCCACCCTACTGATTTGTGACAGTGAGATGAATATGGGTCAAAACCGGATCAGTGCCCTGGAATTCGCATCACTCTCTTAGATGGCATATGAATGTTCATACCCCAAACGTATGGTATCACCGCAGATGGTTAACATCCATCCCCATATGTGTCCTGTTTTGCACCGGTTGATGACTCTTGCAGCACCGGGTCAATTGTGCTGAACACCTTTTCGGTGCAGCCGTTCCAGCAGCCCAGACGAGTGCAGCCCAACGTGATTCTGGCAAGCAATTCTCCGCAGGCCACTTTCTTTACGCATGTCAAGTTGTCTGCAACTCCAATAGCACAACTATTTCCACTAGATAGCATGTTGTAGAACATCTATCTACCTATCCATCTATCTCAAATTCCCTGACCTGTCGTGTTCCATGCTTGTTCTATCTGCTCTTTCAGCACGCCAATCCGGGCACTCTTCTGGGTTCACGTGCGTCTCAAAGGACCCTGGGACGCTGCAAAGAATTGCTCGAAGATGTAGTCCCTATGGATGGCCAACAGCTGTGACATTGGTTTGTCTGGAAACAGGTGCCCAAAAATCCACCGCTATCAGCTCGTTATCTCATTTTCCCCGTCAAAATATCATTCTTAGGGGGTATACCCCATCTTAAGACACGGCCTTGTGTCGAAGGACCATCTTCGAACTGATCGCAGACTGTCCTCTCATGTTGACAGCCTTGCCGTGGCATGCCCAGTGTCCCACGAGTGTTGTTGAAGATGACATAAAGCGTGACCAAATGATAGCCCCTTACAACATGGAGCAGGAATTCCCATCGTGGAAAAAATATAAAAATCAATAAACTGGGTCCTTTGGTAGTGAATAAAACCCACTATGCTTGGCAGTTTGGTAGTTTGGCCCCAGAATAATCCGAATAACCAGGATAACCAATAGGGATGATTGTGCATTTCTCACACATTCAACCGGTCGTGGCAGCAGAGCATGGCGGATTCACTGAGAAATCCGAACAGTGTCATGGTATGTCATGGTCAGACGGTCATCGCAGCTAGCAAAAAGCCATCAAAACTATTCAAAAGTCCTCACGATTCCCAGCACATTCCCCAAATTCCGGGCCTTTCTCATCCATCATTGGAACCCAATGATGCAGCCTGCTCCGTGGATGCCGTGGTCATGTGGCACTCTGTGTCCATGGACCCTGGTCACCTCCTGAGGACCCCATAAGGACCTGCAAAGCTGGTTGGAGGTGAAGATCTAAGGAGGTCACCTGGCAAGGCCATGAAATGTCAAGCCTGGCGGAGCATGAAATGACAATGCTGGGGGACCCATATCAGAGTGTCATGGTGCCCAGCATTTTCTCGATGGATTTCTGAGTAACTTTGCAGAACTCCCAACTTGATCTGTGAAATGTCTTTAGATTTCCGTTTAACACGTCATTGAAAACTGGAAAACCATCCTAAGCAAATAAGCAGACAAATTTGGGGGTGGGTCTAGTTTCATCTTAACTTTGGGCGGATCTCCTTCCCTAAAAGCTCCACCAGTGGTGACTGCGTGGCCCGACACTGCCCTGCAGATCCTCCACATGAGATCGCCTTGCTCGGCATGCAACGCATGATTGACAGATGTGGGGGGCTAATAATATTTATCAATCTTATATATTAATAATATTTGCTCGACATACACTGTAATTATATAATATATATATATATATATTAATACATATATATAATTACATATATATAATTACAGTGTGTTTACATATATATAATTACAGTGTGTGTATGTAATGTAATGTAATGTAATGTATTGTAATGTATGGTATGGTATGGTAATGTAATGTAGTGTAGTGTAGTGTAATGTAGTGTAGTGTAATGTAATGTAATGTATGTTATGTATGTAATGTATGTAATGCAATGTAATGCAATGTAATGCAATGTAATGCAATGTAATGCAATGGAATGTAATGTAATGTAATGTATGTATGTTAGTTTTGTTAGTTATGTTTAGTTATGTCATGTCATGTCATGTCATGTCATGTCATGTCATGTCATGTCATGTATGTTATCTTATCTTATCTTATCTTATCTCATCTCATCTCATGTTATGTTATGTTATGTTATGTTATGTATGTATATACAGAGATTATAATACACCCAACATGGTTGTCTTTAAAGGAAAAAGGAAAGCACCAATGTCAGGAAAAATATTGGAATCTCAACCACCTAAATGAGCCAGACGAGCAACCATACGGCTTCAAAACATGGTGAAGTTTTCCTGGAGCCCGCTGCTACTAGGCATCCAACGCAATGCTGCGCAGCCAGCTCAGACCACAACCTGCCGGCTGAGGGCAGCTTTGGTGGAGATTGTTTCAATGGATTGATCCAACAAATTTGGATATATACCACGTGACCACGTGCCGTGACTTTGGGATAGAAGTCAGTCACCGCAACTGAGCTCGGACCTTCGTGCTTGATCCATGGAAAGTGAGTTGTTGAAAATTTGCAGAGGACCCAAGCTGCTACAAACTCGTCCCTTTCTTTTATCAAGTCCCCTTCCCCAAAGCGTCCGCACCCTCCAATCCACATGACCTCGATCTTCCAAATATTTTCTCAAGCGTAGGCTTTCAGCCGCTTCACTTGCAGCTTCTTCTTGGCACCTGGACTTATTCCCACATAGATGCCCTGCAGAACAAATTCCCAGGGTAATCGAGCTATGTCTCTGAAATTGTACTTGGGGCATTGGGGCATTCGCAGCTGCCATCCTACTTTTAACCAACGTTCTTTGAAGTGGGAGCTGACCTGGACGTAGGGAAGGAGCTCGCTGTACCTATCAATGGTTGCCCAACGATCCACCTGATCTATGCAACAAAATCCTCCAAAATCAGTACCTCTGGTAAGTGGCAATGGAAAACATCCCATTTATAGATGTTTTTCCCATCTGAAAAAACCTCAATTTAGTGGGGGGTTTTCGATTTTCCAGCCAGCCACATGTGATTATCAGAGGCTAAATTCTAGAAAATGGAAGCTGTTTATCAATGGCCATCCACTCCATTTGTTAAAATCGGAGCTTTCCAACAAGTCGTGGGGGCCAATTCATCCAATTCATCCAAGTCATGGATGGCCATGACTCAGTATAATATATATATTGTACTATATATATTGTACTATATATATATATATTATAATATATATATTATAATACATATATTATAAATATATAGGTGAAGCCATGGTGACGACTGGGGATCCACCATGACTTCAGAAACCAAAAAAAACCTACCGGGGAGACCACCTGGCGACGCTGCTTTCCAGGACGCAGCGCAGTTCTTGCACCTAATCAGAAGGGCTCCAAAAAGATCTGGAAAACCCATAAATGTAGGTGCATTTTATATATATATATGTATATATATATATATATATATTTGGATAATTTAAAATAGTTCACCAACCTCATATAGAGCCGTTTTGGGAGTTTTACCCTTACTAATCAGCATTTCAGTCATAAATTGTTGCTACACATATGCAGATGTCCATATATGTAGATAGATAAGATTTATAATAATCACCAAAAAGATGTCAAAAAGTGATGTGTCACTACTAAAAATGTGGGATTATTCTTCTACGAACCCCTAACTTTTGGAATACTATATATGTATATGATTATATAATTAAATGATCATTAAAATAGTAATATCTTAATGATAATATATCTATAATGTCTACATAATATCATTATTGATGTTATCATTATTATTTACATATATATATATATTATCATACATATCTATTGTATGTATTATATCGTATCTACTGTCCTCCTCCCTGCGCTGAAGCCTGCTCCAGCTCCTTGCGCCAAAACGCTTCGGCTCGCTCTGTCTTCTGCAGCTCCTCCACCAGCAAGGCCTTGCGATACCCGTGGATGCGGACATCGTATTTAATAGAACTACGTTCATCATTACATGAGATACTATATGCTATTATAATATGTTGATTTATCTATGTCGATGTTTTGTTTATATAGATTATTGCACATGATTGTACATGTATGTGTATACAAGAATATATTGATATATGTTGGTGTGTATAGCTTGTGATAGTTTACCAACCGGAGATACGCTGATTTAGAAATGATTTCCCTTCCCAGGCATCCAGACGTTGGCCAGTGAGCTCTTGATATTTCATCCAGAACGGGGTAACATTCGGGACCTGCTTCAGTTATGTTGCTAAATTTTGCTGCTAATCACCTCCTATCTCACCATAAGAATACTCATATAGCAGCTCTTTTTGCACCTACAAAAAGCAGCTGCCGAATTTCGTTGGACGTCACTGAGGAGACCGCAGCTTCACGTGGGATGGCTTCAGCCTCAACGTGTACATGGATTGTCATGTATATCCAGTGATAGAAAGGTAGCACAAGCCAATGCCTTGAATACTACTCATTAATATATATATATGTATATATATATATATATGTATGTATATATGTATATTATATAATAAGTATATATTATTGTCTATGAAATTCTATAGTTATAGTAAAAAAGGAGGTGTCCTAAAATAGGGCTACCCCCAAATCCTCCAGAGCTGAGGCTCCAGCTGCCAGTGCGGCTTCTTGGAGCTCGCCCCGCCTAGATGGATGGCTTTCCCACATTGTCCCATGGAAAAAGAGAAAAAATGTGGGTATACCACATGGAAATCCATGGAAATCCATGGAACCTGAAAACATCATGCCATTTTTTTCGGGAAATTCGGGAAAATGTCGAAAACAGAATGATGTAATATGATGTATATAGACCCATATGGAGCTTTTAAGTCATGGATTGCCATGGTTGATTGCCGGAGGGTGATAGTTAATACCTTAATAACTCATGAGTAGTGGTATTCCCAAAATAAAAGTGGGGTTCAATAGAAATGGTCTAATGACGACTGGGTGGAGATATGATGATCGGGATAAGCAAAGTGGTGTCTTCAACTGGTGGATCCCCAAGTCACCATGGGGTTCAATACTATATAACATGGTCTAATTTTGGATAATTTGGGGTACCCCCACGATAGGAAGCCTGCAAATGGAGATACTGTGGATGGACAAAATCCTGCACCAATGGTATATTTATATCCCATTACCTTCCCATGATTTGCAGTATTTCATGGTTACCAATAGTTGCCAACTGGTGCAGGAGTTTGTCCATTCGCTGTATTCCCGGAGAAAACATGCGGACTCAACGTGATTCACCATCATTTAATATGTGGGAATTAACCAACACAATACCAGGTTCCAAGAAAATGAATGAGGAATGTTCCACAAAATTGAATCATTTGGTCACCTTTACCTTTTCCACTGAAGACTTCCCGGCCACCCAAACAATGTTGAGGATGGAATCACAAGTGGTCCAATACCAATGAAATTAAAGAGGCAATGGCAATCCCACATTTCCCAAACACAAGAAGGTTTTGTCTCAAAATATGGGACCCGATTCTATGCTTAATCCTCATTTTATCACTTAAAAGTGGCGACAAATTGTGATACCCCTCCATTCTTCCACAAACCCAGCATCACCATCCCTTTTCCAAGCGTTGAAATGAAACTGCGTGCGCTTGCTGTGGCTCTTGCTGCGCAACCCGTGCTGCCATGCAAGAGACATTAACTGCATCTCCCCTGAGCCTGCGGCTCTCCAAGCGGCTCAGGGTCCGGCGGCTGTCGCCGATATTTGGCGCTGTCCCAATGCTGGGTGGCCCAAGAGATTCGAAATCAAAAGCTCAGCCGCATCAGCAGTTTGACTCCAACTCACAAGTGCGTTTTATGTGCCTTTCTGGAGGAGTATATCACCAAAACGCTTATCGCCTAATATTTTGAAGCAGAAATGTACCCCGCAGTTTTTGTCATCACTCAAGGCTGCGAACCGCTGGTGCAAGCTGCACAAATCTCAGCGCACTCGCATCGCTAGTGCCATTGGAATTGGCGCTGCAAACTTTCTCAGCTTGACCGAGCAAGCGGCTTAGTTTCTGAATGTGTCTGAACGCTAAGATACACAAGTACCACAAAAAAGAAAAGGTCATGGCGTGGTGAATGATGTTTTTGGATAGTCTTGATGGGTACCTGGGCAGACGTCTGGCCTCAGGTGGCCTTCTTGCTCTGCTTGGTCAAACCGAAGTCCAAAATTCCAAATCAATACCATGACCGATCAGGGAACTGACTTGGCGTGGTGCCCCACATTTGCTGCCCCACATTTGCTGCCAAAGTCGACTGGTCACCAAAGTGTACTGTTTTTTTCGAGTAGTAGTGCTGTTGGGACGAGTCAGTCCCAGAGCAGTCTGAACTTAAGCATCAAAGAGCTTCCGCTCAAAACTGTGAAGGCCATGCACGCCACCCTCCCGCTGAGCTGCTGCGGAACGCAACTCGAACCGCAGCTGTCCTCGCCTTGGGCACAACACAAGATATACAGTACCATCCTTCGTTGTTTGTGACTAGTAACGGGAGAAAATGTCGCAATGTACCAGTCCTGCACAGGCTGGCCCCCAACCCTAAATTTGGCAACCGGCAACAGCATCTGAGCAGCAGCTAAACCGCTGGGCATTCTTTCTCATCCTCCATTGTGACTTGTCGATAAATTTAGTGCAACCCTGCAAAAACAACCATTCAGTGTTCTTTGTGTCATGCCAAAATATGTCATATCCAATCTAGCCCCATTTGTGTGGATGGTGTACAGTGTTTTACATGTGTTTGTTGATTCTAACTAACAAGTAAGTATCACCAGAGTTGAACCGACCACCACTCGTATCATGTTGACCCTGGAGGAAGAACAAATGGTCACTACTAGTGCTACCTGGTACCTCAAAAAGTGACGAGCCACTCTGAGGACAGTGATTTGCTCCATCTTGACCCACTCAGCTGATCTATTGCGCTACTCACAAATCACAGCAGCAATCTATTGTGGGTCTGCGTATGGGTTTGACAAATGGGGTACACCATCTCATCCCATCGTTTGTCATCTCGTTCCCCACGAACGTGGCCATAACTTAGGGTTTAATCCCACCTATTTGAACCACCCATGTCATATTCTTGGTAATGTGTATCAGTGCATCCGATTACATCCCATCGTATCTCACTAAAATATACTAAAATTATATCTATTCCCATTGTATTCCGATATCCCATGTTGCTTTTATTTTTATACCATGCGAAAATCTGGAAAATCATATGTTCTGCTTCCTAGGTGCTGCAGCATGCTCTGCAGATCCTCAACGCTCTTTGCACCAATGTCCTGCTACTGCTAATGACGGGGCACTTCCCACGGGGGTTCATGGGGATATATACTGGGTAAATTGGTAAATCATAGTGCCGTTCCCCATAGGTTAACTTCGGAAGGGATTCTACTTATTAGTACAAGCACCTATATTTACTTGGGGAGGGCTATCATATGACAGGCTGACTATTGGATAGTATGACCCCTCTTTTTAACCCGGGTGAAATGTACTAGATACAGTAGGGGCTCGTATGAAAAATCTTGGAACTTGCGATTCACCCTATGAGGACCTGGCCAGGACTGGCCCACAGATCTGTTGTGATTCTGTGGGAAACCCTGGCCATAAAGCAGTGAGGTCCTGCATCCCATGCCGGATCCCCTGCGTCAAGTACCTGGAGAGGGGGCCAACTGGCCAAATGATCACTGGGTTGGGGAAATTCAATGAATCATGGGGGGGATTATATGGGATTTAACTGACCAAAAGTGGTGTTTTAAGGGATTTATATAACCAATGCATAAGTGACAACTGGGTTGAGTTTCCAAATTGTCAGCCCATAGGAGGGCCCACCGTTCAGAATCTACATGCTCACGAGCTGTGTTTATCAATTGGTGAACCAATTTTTCAAGTGTGAGTTCAAATCACGAATTTATGGATTTTGCAGGAGTCGGAATTTCCGGGCCAAGCGAGCCAGAAAAGTTACCACTCACCCGGGATCCAAAAGATACCATGGTAGGAGGGGTGTGCTAGGTCCTAGGTTGTGAAGGGTAAAATACTCTAGTGCCAGGTGCTACGTTTGTGTTTTGAACCTTTTGGTGGGGTTCTGTCCTCAAAATACGAGGCTCTTGCCCAGGGATATGCTTCCTGTGGATTCAGGTTGGATCCAGCACAGCACGAATGATGGAATCCAACCAATCAATGGCCATTTCAGGAACCGAAATTGGAGGCCTACCATATAGAAGGCCTATGTAAGGGCTATGTGATATGCACCCTAAAATATGGCTTTATAATGCTTTATATATATATAATCATATACATATAATAAAATATCTAATTTATATATAATTATGTAAATATATATATATAACTAAATTATATATATATATATAATTATATATTGGGAGGGGACTGTTGTGAGCGGTCAAAAATTGAGATATATATTTTTCTTGCAAATCTATTTTATAATGCCTTCCCCCTATTACTAACCCTCCCGAAGAATAAAAACTAGGGTCCATCTCCAATTTGGGAAAATTTGAGATTGGCCAATTTGACTTTTAATTGATCCCCTTTAGAAAACAATTTAAAAATAAAGCTACTATTTGTGGGTTTCACCCCCTGATAATGAAAACTAGTCAGCCCCGGGGTGTTTTTTATTAGGGGCCGTCCGAAAGTTTTAGTTTTTTATATCAGGGCTTTTATTTTTATATTGGGGTTTAGGGTCGCCAATAGTCCCTCACAACAAAATCCTCTATTGCTTGGGCAGTACAATGAAAAAAAACCATTGCTATGAGAACCTGATAGAATTGAACCATTTGAACCATGGGAGTTATGAGTGGAATTGGGTGACTGTCCGTTTGCCCAAAAGTTTACCCTAAAGTCACCTGGTCTGCCATCATTTTCCCTACATAAATCACCATATTTCCAGCGGCACGGGATGTATCGATGGATGCTGCCCTTATCCTGCACGGTGCCAGAGACTCCTTGGGCCACCTGGCCACTGCTCAACCGGGTCAAATGTTGGAGAATTTGGGGATAAATATTTTATATATATATATGTGTGTGTGTGTAAAAAACAGAAAATCTATGAAAATCTAGGAATCTAGGATTTTGGTTAATTTGAGCCACGATACGGCAGCTTGGCCAAATGGTCATCGGATTCCTGCAAACAGGTATTCTATCTATCATTATCTACCTAAAGATCTATGAACTCTATGAACCAATAGAGATAGGAACCTGGATCAACAGTCCATGCTCTTACCAGTTCCTTACTTGATGTTTCATCAACATCTAAGCCGTCTCAATTTGGCTGCCCCATTTGGCCCGGATCCCATCATAGGGAAGATGATCCCCCACCTTGATGGCTGAGGTAGTTCCAAAGTATCGATCATCCGAGCCCTTCTTCATCGCATCAATGGAGCCCATGCCGCGGTAACGTTTCAAGCGCTTGCCATCCTCGACGAAGGGAGGCTCGGTGATGGCTGAGATGGGGGAAAAATTGGCTAGACACGTACTGTAATCGTAAGTGAGGTGAGGAGTCAACGAAAAGTATCTAGTCGGCTACGTCAACATTCTGAATATGTATATGTATATGTGTGTATGTGTATGTGCATGTGCATGTGCATGTGTATGTGTATGTATATATATATAAATACATATATTACTAGGAATGAAAAAACAATGAAACTTTGAAAAACACAAATCAACCACACGTAAAAGGAATCGATGATTGGGATCTAAACACGGCCCTCAGCCTTTTCAAGATTCTTTGCAGGCTACGGTCCCACCAATGACTCAGTCCTTTTGAATCTCGCAGATCTAGGTCCAATGGAAATCCAACACCCATGTTCAATCGTTCCCAGGTAATCCCAGAAGCCATCTCCATCTCCATCATCCCCATCATCCCCATCATCCCCATCCCCCAACTTTCGAGCGTCCTCAGAGTAGAAGTACTCTCCAGGAGTCTCTGAGGTGCCAGCCAACAAGCTGCCGCACATGGCTGCGCCCGCCCCCAGACTCAGAGCCTTCACAATGTGGCCTGGGCTGCTGATGCCGCCATCGGCCAAGATGGGAACGCCATAGACGCTCCTGAGAAATCGCTTCGCCCGCAGCTCCCAACCAAAGAAGGCCCTTCTTGAGAGGTTGCTACTGAACCCCCATGAGCCCTTAGTAGGGGTCTCTTAAAGCCCTATTGTTTGGAGGGGTACGGGGGGAAGGATGCTTGAAAATGACTACATGACCATTGGTCAAATGTGAAACATGACTTCATCGTCATTCTGCTGACCCAAAAACCTAAGGGATCTCCAAACCTGGCAACGGATCAAACCCCTGGAATCCCCTTGAGTTGCGGAGGTTTATGATCCCATTCATATGGTATGAAAGGGTTTGACTCATCCCCTATCCAAAAGTCATATCCCCATTATGGTAGATTTGTTTTTGACTGTCATCACAGGCAAACACATTCCCCACCAAATATGTCGGAAACCCATCTTTGAGTGGCCAATACCCAAGTCTTGCACATTTTGCCTGGTAAAATCCAATATTCGAGCTGGCGTTCACTGGTGGTTTGCTTTCGTGATTTGCTCTTCTGTGAAATCAGCATGTATTTTTCTGATTCTATATGTTTACAAAAATTGATCATTCTGCTTCTGTGTTTGTAGAACTGTATACAAAAAATGGTGGAAACCAAGAAAAACAAAGCACGCTTTTTCGTACAAAGTGATGATGCCATTGTTATTTGAAAAGACAATTACTTTACTTCGAGTGATCTCCACCCTGACACTTATTTGTCATGGTTTCTGACATATCATCTTAAATGTATATGGTATAATCTTCTGACATTCTATTCTGGCATTCTATCTGGCATTCTATCTGACATTCTTTTCTGGCATTCTACCTGGCATCTATTCTGACATCCTATCTGGCATCCTTTGTAACATCTATACTGACTTTTCTCTGGCATTCTGATTCTATCTGGCATTTTTTCTGCCATATGTTCTCGCATACGTTCTGGGATGCTATCTGGCATTCTATCTGACATTCTTTTCTGGCATTCTATCTGGTATATCTTCAGGGATTCTTTGTGGTTGAGGTCTGGCGGGGAACACTCTGATCCGGAGCTCGCAGTTGAGGTCCGGCGGGGAACACTCTGATCCGGAGCTTGCGGTGGAGGCCCAGCGGGGAACACTGTGATCGAGAGGTTGCGATTGGGGTCCGGTGGGGAGGAACACTGCGATCTATAGAGCTTGCAGTTGAGGTCCGGCGAGGAGCGGAGGAAGGAGTAAGGAAGGAAGAGGGAGGAAGGAGGAGGCGAGCAGCCTGACGTAAAATCTAACAACCCTCACCTGACAGGTGGGGAAAAAAGAATGCTGATTTCACAGAACAGCAAACCACCAAAGTAAGCACCAACGAATGCCGGCTTGAAATATTTGGCACAATAAAACATATGTCATCCATCCCCTGAGATCCCTGAGCCAGGGCCAAGTCACGCGAGTTTGGCCACATTGTATACAGCGGAAGCCTGTGCTCGGCCGCAAGCGCAGACCTCCTGGGGATCAGGGATCAGGTCACGCTTTGATCATTTAACATGTTGGAAAGATTAAGGATCAGGATTATTTCCATCCATTATGTTGGAAATGAACGTCGAAGGTCATTTTCATGGCAGGGATTATGATCTGTGTTGCCCAAAAAACAACATTTGAGTGTAATCCCATAGGAGATTGTAGGATGATTCGCATGACAAAACCTGGGACTGATTTGGATGCAGTAAGAAAAAAGTCTCTTTTCGGTGAATTGACGCCAGCAAGAGCGATTTGGAGGTCCTGTTCCACTGCACATAGACTCATAGACCCGTACCTTTGTTGGAGGGCACTAAATTAGGACCCACGCCCCACCACATCCCATGACCCCGCAGCCCGAAAACATCACCACAGCTCCTGAGTGGTACAAATGGATCCAATGCCCATCCCCACGCGCAGGGCATCAGCACCGCACTCGATCAAGTTCTTGGCTTGCTGTTTGGTGACCACATTGCCTGCCACCACCTCAATCTGTGGAAACTCCTTTTTGATCCACCTCACGCGGCGATTTTCCAGGAATGTCATTGGGGTTGTAGCAGCAAAAAGGCATCTATCGGCCTGGGAAAAGTTGAAAACGTCTCCAAATTGTCAGGCCAGTTCTGAGAGATATCAAAAAGTCGGATGAAGACTCACTACATTGGCATAAGTGATCCACCCTTGGAATTCCACTGGGTATGACCGAAAAACCAGTAGACGTGCAACCCATAGTAGGCATGCTTTCTTTAAGGTGGATGCGAATTTTGTAGGGTGAGCTGGCAAAACCTAAAAAATTATTCAATATATCTTTCCATTGCCAAAAAACGGGATGACTTTTCTGATTTTTTCCACTATTTAGTTTGGGGGATAGTTCTGTCCACCAGTCAAACAAATTCAATGGCGTTTTCTATATGTTGGATTGCGGTGGAAACTCGCGCTAGAAGCTTGACACCACTCCGCTCAATTTTCACCACGAACTCATAGGGCAAAGCATCATTTTATGTCGAACTCGTACATGCCAACGGTCAGGGTTTAAAGTTTAAGCCGTGCAGGGTCAATACCAAAACCGACTATATGCAACTAATTGCTCAGGTGGGTCAGAAAGTGGTGATACAACAATTCACCAGTGGATTGGCCAGTGGATTTGGTGGGTTTCCTAAGTCGTGGGGGTGCCCCCAAATCATCCAAGTCATGGATGACCATGACTTAGTATTGAACCAACCATGGTGACTTGGGTATCCACCATGACTTAAGAAACCTCCATATGGGCGTGTCTATATCTATACCCCAAAATAGTCCTTGTTAATGGGAAAATGAGGTTTTACGCTATCGGATTAAGTACCAGATTTCATTCACCCAACAGCAGAACCAATTAAACAGATTTAAACAGCAGATTTGGATGGATCAATTCAATATATTCCACAGTTCATCTCAAACTCAATGCAAGTCATGGCGCTTGATCATCTCGTGTTGAAAGACGCTGTCGCCCTGGCTGCTGTCGATGATGACGGCGTCCACATAAGCGGCCGCCAGGGCGCGCACCCGCTCCCGGTCCGCCGGGCGGGTGCCGATGGCCGCGGCCACCAGTAGCTCTTTGTTCAACGGGTCCTTCGTGGCGTTGGGGAACTCCACGTTCTTCCTGGGAAATACCACGGTTTGGGACGCAAAACAAAGGATCTATAAATATATATATATATATATATATGTATATGTATATGTATATGTGCATGCATGCATGCATGTCATCCATGCATGGATGTATGTATGAATGTATGAATATATGAATGTACCAGTAGTACCCGCACGAGGCGGGGCGGAAGTTGCCTTAAAGATATATATATATATAAGACCTTTCTCATCTATAGAACTTGCATGCGCCTTGCGGCAGGCAGGTGCGTGCGTGCGTGCTTTGTGCGAAGCTGTTGCAGTGTTGTTGTCCAAGATGACCTGCGCGACCCCGGTGCAATGCAACGGCAAGCGAAGACTTTCCTCACACTTCACACTGCGCTCTTCACACTTCACACTGGACACTTCATCTCATCTCAGATCATGTGAGCTCTTCTCACCTCATCTTACCTCATCTCAGCTCTTCTCATCTCATCCCATCGCCTCTCACATGTCATCTAAGAAAGTTCTTCTCAACTG
>Ga0126342_10006095_pt1 | contig 21297 bp, 22 predicted proteins | sample Cyp1metagenome_FD_92528 | JGI IMG/M metagenome (GOLD analysis project Ga0126342, IMG submission 92528) | Coral microbial communities from Lord Howe Island, Old Settlement Bay, Australia - Cyphastrea 1 metagenome | ecosystem: Host-associated > Invertebrates > Cnidaria > Coral ...
ACTTTGAGTGCAAACCCAGATTGACGAATCTGGATGTGTCCTCGCTGTGTGCATTGTTTTGTTTCTTTACTTCTTCAAAAGCTTGCTAATTTTCCCTTGACATGGTTTCTAACATCACCTTCTTTAAGATATCCTTATTGCCCTGGTTTCTTCCATAGTCCCTTCCATAGTTCCCTCCATGGTCCACAGGGCCCACAGGTTAAGAGGCTAAAGTTTGAAATAAACACTACTAGACTATGAGGTATATCCAATTATCATGATACATCTAGATTTTGATATAACTTCATGTATCATGTGATCTTCCAATTTATGCATAATTCTATCCATTGGTATATCTAGAGATATCCATTGATGCTTTGGGACCGTCCTAGGCTTTTCACCGCCTTACGCGGTGGCGGCGCCGAAATGAACTGTGAGCGGCTGACCTGTGCGGCAGGTGAGGGTCATGGCACGATGGTGAAACAATGAAGGAAGGCAGTGATGTGGTGAGAAACCCATGGAAAATCTTGGGAAAATTGGGGATTTAATGAGGATTTAATATGATTTAATGAATGATTTAATGGCTAGTGTCTAATGTGGTATATAAACCCAAAAAAGAAACCGTCCCCAATAGGGGTTTACCATTAAGTATACCTCAACATAATGGTTGTAAATGATTGAATAACTACTATTTTACCATGCAAATGACTATTAAATCATGGATGAAACTATGTTTGTTTGCATGTCAATAGTTGAAACACAAATGTGAACAAACTATACTGGTTAATAGTGCTCAATAAGACTTCCTAAAAATTAATGTTAAAAACCATGGTTTAGTAACTTCATAACCTCAGTTTTGGTTGATAATGACTAGGGCTACTTTAAAAGTAGTTAAGAATGGTTGATTATGGTTAATAATCCCACCCCTTCTAAAAAAAAAAACACAAAACCAGGTTTTCAAGCGGGATGAAATCAGAACATATTGAGGTCCCCATTTTCCCTCCCACATTATTTGGGCAAATTGCGACCCCATTTCCCTCCCTCACCGATGATGGTTAGGATTGGGGAAATCCCATTTCCCCAACCCTTCAGATTAGTGAGCTACCATATATGTTCTTCAGATACTGTGGGGATATCATGTGGGATGAGAATAGGGAATGAACCAAAGAACAATGGAGTTGTTTTTCACATACAAAGTTGCTCCCCACTTCTGGTGGAACGCTTGGTCATCGTTCCCCCCAAACGCATTTGGGGTGCTGGGGCAACCCTGACATATGTGCCATGGTCGTCCCACCATCATGCATGTGATTCCCGATGAATGGGCTGATGATCATCCCTCATATGATTTACTGGATTGAAATGGATTTATATTCGGTCAAATGGTAAAGAGTATGATGTTTACCAATTTTCACCATTTTCAATTACCGATTCAAGGTGATTTCAGGGTAAGATAGGCCTTGTTGCGACCAGTTGCAGCAAGACGCTCAGGAGACGCCCTGGAAGATGTGCTGGTAGGTTCCTCTCTCAGCATCAAGGCTTTACGTAGAAGTCGCCGACTTGGTTGGTGACTCTTGGCGAGCCATGAGCATTGAACCAACGAAAAAACCAGCTGAACATGGTCCAATGGTTGAAACAGAGCAATGCTTGCCGCAGCCTTGCTATACTCTGGCCTGTGGTCTTTTGCAGTTTTGAATTCTTGCATTCGGTTGGATTGATTCGGATTCTGTAGAGCTGTCACGAGGCACAGCGTCTTCTGCAGATACTGAGCAGGGCTCTCAGCTGTGTTGATAGCAGTGGTTTTGCAGTTTTGCAGGTTCAATTTTTTTGGAGATGGATGTTTGTACTGTATGTGTTTCTTGTTTCTGTGGTTTGGGACCCCAAAAAGAACCACAATTTTGGGAGTAAAGTGCTTAGACTTGGTTGAGAGATGCAGAAGGCACCACCCACAAGTGGCCACCTTTGCAAACTCTGCAGAAAGTTTGTGTCCAATCCGGTCCAACTATGTGCTATATATAATCCCACAGTCATGATAGTCATAAATAAGCTGAGGAAAAATGATCAGAAAAATCACTAATATCAATCCTGATGATGTTTGTTCGAAACAGGTCCCCAGTGTGCCACTTAAAGTTCAGCAGTTCACCAGTTTATCCATGGAGAAACACATAGTTCTGTGATGTTCCCAATAGAATATCATAGAATATCCAGTTCAGGGATTTCCCAGAAACCGCCATATTTGATTATCAATATCGGATATATGTCCAATTATTGAGATCCAAACTATGTCACCATACATCACCATTTTATAACCATTATATAACCATTATATCACCATTAAAATTGCAATTCAATGGTATATAATGGTTATAAAATGTTGATATATTCAATGGTTCATCACCATGATATTGTTGGTTCTAGTTATTATTGCAATGGTATATTCATGTATATTCCCATATGTTATAGTTGTGTTGACATATCCCATCTGAACAAAGGCTGGGGATTGAAACAGGCAGAACGCCGATGTCGAAGCGCCGAGGATCTCCTGGCCGCAGTTGCGGGGGATTTACTATTTGGGTCCACCACGGTCCCGCGGAGTGCGCGTGGGGAAGCTAAGTTTTCGCGGCATTTTTGGGGGCTTTGAATTTTCGGGGCATTGGGTAAATCATTGGTTATATAATGGTTACATAATGCTTATTTTTGGAAATCCTGCAAAGATAGAAAAGGTTAATCTTAGACTTTTTCCTACTACGATTCGTAGAAGACATGGTGATTTAAAGCCAAAAAAAAGCTTTGGTTGATAGGTAAAAGACGTGGTTCATTGTTCGTGGCTATGATCCTTGAAATTGGTCGAAGTTCAGCAGCATATATCACCACGGATGGATTGTAGCCATATTAACGGTACTTTCATATATACTTTCATCTTCTTGTAGCTTAAAGAGGTTTAACAGATATCAGAATTCATCAGATATCAGAATTCATCAGATATCCTTTTTTATCATCAGATATCCTATGATAGGACAATTGGATTATTATGGTTCCACTAACATGGATATTATGGATATTATGGATATTATCCTATGGATTCATATTCCAATGGATATTATATATATATGTAAATAAATAAATATATATATATATATATTTATAGATACTAAGAATTTGAACTATGATATCCATGGACCTCTCAGATACTATTATTTATATAATTTTAGATATTCTGGATATTATCCTATGATGTTTCCACTAAGAATTTGAAGCTTTGGACCAAGATCCAACGGACTCCAACGGACTTGGAGACTTGGCGCCGAGATCTTGCAGAATGCCAGCCTTGGTCATGCCTGGGATCTGACCTCAGTTGGACAATCTGCCACAGAAACATGGGGAAATTCTTCATGATGTTTGACATGATATATATATATATACACAGTACAATATATATATATATATATATATGATATAATATAATATGATATATTATAATAATATATATATATATATATATATATAATATATGATATATAATATAATATAAAATATAATAAAATAAAAATATAATATAATATAATATTATATGATATAATATATATATATATATATATACATATTAATATACAATATTATATATATATATATATATATACACATTATATATATACGTATATGTGGAAAAAATAAATGTATATCATCAATGTTGATGTCGGTTGGTGCTTTGTTTGATTTGTTTTTTTCCCATCCAGCACAGATTTTCGGATCCCCATTGACTTGGAGCTATGATCCGATCCAGAAAATCTGAGGGCAAGTGACAACCTCAACAATCCTTAACATGGGGTTATTTATAGGGATTTATAGGGATTTATAGGGATTTATAGGGATTTATAGGGATTTATAGGGATTTAAGATGGGGATTTATAGGGATTTATAGGGATTTATAGGGGATATAATGGATAATACCCTCTGGTTATGACTGGTTTGTTGATGGCCCATAGAAATAGATGGTTTACCGAACTTAAAAATGGGTGGATCTTTCCATGGCGAACTGTTAAATAACCAGAGTGTAACATTGAGTTATTAACAAACAAATGATACTGTAGAAGATACAGAGCCAGTTATAGAACATACAACGATTAACACAGATTGTTTGGAAACCAATCATTAATCAATTCATATGTGCCACTGTCGAAGCAAGGTTACTTTTCTTATCAAAGGGGATGGCCGTGCAACCATTAATAGTGATTATTATTATTATTAGTAGTAGTAGTAGTAGTAGCATTATGATTTTTTTTATGGCCACTAAGGAATCCAATTCAGAATGGTGGGAATCCCACCTAACCTGACCATGGCACACATATATCATTGGTGATGGAGGTCAGATTCAAAAGGTGGTGCCCCCGGAGTTATCCGCAGTGCTTTATAAAACCCATTAAATAATATTACGGCAAGACCCTATGGTTTGCCCGCAAGGTTAGAATGGAGTTAAAGTATTATCCTTCGACATGCTCAAAAACCGGCCAGTGTTTTGGTATTTACCAGACGACGAACCCTAAACCCTAAACGCTAAAACCCTGAAAACTCTGAATCCGAAAGCAGAAAACACTGCGTATACGCAGTATTTCCTGCAATTTCTCTTCTCATGTTCGACGACAGGGAATCCTCAATGTTGCAGTCCGGGCAAATCACGGGTTCTGTGCGTAATATTATTAGATATATCTATAATTAATCTACCATAAACCCGAGTTTATATTACACTTCTGAGTTATAAGTTTTTAGTTATAGATTTTTAAGTTGGTTTGGAACCCCATCTAACTCACGCGTATATATTTCATCAACGGAACCCAGCTTTTTTTGGGGGTCACAGGTGGCAGCTGGTCGTTTGGGGTCCTTCTTCAGCGTCAAATCCTCCCGGGCTGGAGCCTTGCTGGTCTGGGACCTCAGCATTTTAGAGGATTTTACGGGATGTCAGGATTCATATGGATCAATGGTGAATCATAGAGGATATCATACAAAAATATATCCATTATACATAATATCCATTATATATATACATAAATTCACCATATATTTCAACAATTTTATATATGTGTATATACAATTGCTATGTTGTTTAAAATGGTTGAAATATATGGTGAATTTATTGGATTTGAAATGGGTTTGAAATGGGAATCTAGCCAACAACACAATACCCAGTGGTAGTAGGTAATAAAACATGGCCAGAAATGACATCCGGGAGGTTTTAATGGATGATTACCAGATGGTAACATGTTTTAATATGGAGGTTTTAATGGAGGTTTTAATGGTAACATCACTTAACATTACCTACAAATGGAGATTTTTTCCGTGGCCACGTTTGATGGAGGACCTAGCGCGCTTATGTGGCTCCAATCGTAGCTGACCTCTGGGGTGCGGTCAAGTCATGGGAGTTACCTGTGAACTGGAGCCACAAGTTCTTGTGGTTTCAGCAGTAAACAGCAATAAACCATCTACTTCGAGGGATGTGTTTGACATTGTTTGACCTTTATTTCAATGGATCTAAAGTAAGTCTTAAGTCCTCCAATTCTGGAAGTCTATCAGCTGACCGAAATTCCTGTGGTCAAAATCCGTCATGATTTTTTGGGTTCCCAAGCTTTTAATGATCCTTGCCACATGTGGAAAATCGACCAGTGGAAATGGTTTTTTGTCCACAGTCTGGTGGAACACTTCCCTCACCGCTTTTTTCCACAGAGGACATATGTCTGCAAGGTATCATGCTGATAAGTGGTACATGATAAAAGACACGTGGATGATTTATTGATGATTTATTGCTGATTTATTATGATTTATTGATACCAAATTGACAAATCGTTTCTTCTCAAAAGTCGAGGATTGAAGCGCATGGCGCATGGCAAAGGATTGGATGAAGAGCGTCATGGGAAACAAAGGTGCCTTCAACACGCCATTGCTGTTGGCGCATATCATTAACATGGAGATATGTATGAACAGGTGTATAAACTGTATAAAATCATATAAAATCATAATACGTATACACACTTATTTTGATGCCCCGCCCCCACATGAACAAGTATATTTATATACACGTAAATAACATACGTAAATGTATAATATAAAATATACATTTGATATGTCACATCGCCCCACGTAAAACGCATGAGTAGAAATCAACTTCCCCGTTTTTCACCTTTGAAAAAACATGACGACAATTGGACACCTGTGCGGGTTTCTTAAGTCATGGGGGATCCCCAGTCGTCACCGGTTTCAATGGTGATTTCTAGGTCAAGGAAGCGGGTGGCGATTTCCAGGAAGGAGGCCATGGTGGCCATGGTTGAGGTGAAAGATATGGGTGTTTCCATAAATGGATCCCCAAAATGGTTGGTTTATAATGGAAAATCCTATTGAGAGGATGATTTAGGGGTACCCCCATTTCAGGAAACCTCTATATTTCAATGGCTGAAGTGGGTCTGCAAGAGGTTCTACCATGCAAAAAAAAACTGAAAAGGATGAATGCACATGATTCGCAAATTGTGTGATTGAGTTTTTGACGTTGCTTCGAGGCATGTAGGCTTTAGCGGGTTGTCCCAAAAGTCGGTTTCCCCAAAGTTGTTTCCGTTATTTATTGGTCACATTCCTGGAGGTTAGATCACATGTTCGGTTCATTTTGGCTGGTAACATCATGATTTTTGGACAAACATCAGATCCATATAGGAAACATACACCACTTCCGTTGTTACAGCCCTTGTTTTGGTTTTGGGTTGGTTAGATACCATTTAAAACCCATATCTTCAAACTGGTCAGCCCAGGTATTTCAGCAGCCAATAGCAGCCTTCGACAGCAGGTCGAAGAGGTATCCTGGGTAGGAAATCCCCGCAGAGCGATGCCGTTGTAACGTTGGGTCCTAAATCCCATTCCCCTCTGGTAATTTAACAGTTCGCTATTGAAAATGGCACATAGAAATAGTTGATTTACCTATCAAAGATGATGTGCCATGTTCAATAATAAATCCATAGGGTCATCAACTATTTACCATAGAATATCACATGGAACAACTATAGAACATCACCATCATCAACTGCATATAGATGTTCCATAGTTTTTTGTTAACGTTTACCAGAGGCAAAAAAAACCCTTCCGGATCCAGTGGATGTCCCCAGCACGCCATTTCTGTGATGAAAACAGAGGCTTGATTCCCGTCAAACATCACCATTGATGGGGGACTTTCAATACTAAGCCAGGTCTAGACACATCCATATGATCCATATGTATTTATATATCCTCTGGTTATTTAACATAGCCATGGAAAATGGCCAATTTATAGATGATTTTCCCATTAAAACCTCCATTTATAAGGAGGGATTTTCCATGGCTATGTTAAATAATCAAATGGTAGCTGTTTGATTATGTGATGCTATAAATATACATGATACATGAATGGATGAAATGGATGTCTAGAAAACACAGTCGTTTTTCTGAATTCTGTACCACTTGAGTTTGCAAAGAACCCTGAATCGTTTGAGAGCCTGCCAGTGTGAACAACTGAACAACAATTGCAATACTAGAAGTTGGAAGACTTTCTATTACATATAGATTATATTGATCATATTACATTGTATATATATAATTATATATTATACTTATATACATTATTTATTGGTTTCGAATGCGTCTATCTCCATCACCTGACATCTCTCCATTGGGTGCATTAAGTTGGAGCCGACCCCTGAAAGTTCTTGTCTTAACAATGGCACAAATCCCTTTCGTATATGTTTTCAGGTCTTAGGTTACCCTTAAATTATGGTGGTGGTCAATTCTTCACCAGCCGATGAGGATACCAAAAATGGGTTGGATCCTTCGCAGGTCCTACAAGAGGCGGAGGTGTTGAAGTTTCTGAGTGCAGAAACTTCGACCGTTTGACGCGGCGCGGAAAAGGTTTCGAATGGTTTGGGATTGGGGAAAACCGTTCCGCCATGTCCTTTTAGGTTGTGGAATTAAACACATATGCTAATCCGGAACTATGTTTTTTTTTCCAATGCTTTCTCTATTTGATTTCTGATTCATGGCCAGGGGAAAGTGTCGATTGTGACTATATTTGAAACCACCCTTGCTATTGCTTAGCCTCCAGCCCTTCATCCCATGAACCCCATGGTACCCTTAAATCCCATTTTTTTGATCATCAGTTTTCCCCAAAAAACAACTGCAACTTTAAGGGACCTAAATTGGCATCCCGAAATTTTCAGACAAACTCATTTCTATCGTTGAAAGATGCAAAGCCAAAGCTCCTAAACCTTTGCAGAACAGATGTGAAGGCCTTGGGACAGCCTTATCTTGAAGGAGGGATGTCGAATGAAGGTGAAGTGTCTTGTAGTTTCATCAGGTGCTGATTTATTGAAAGGGGAATCAGAATTCCATTCAGATGTGCAGCTACTTCAAGAATTTATTTTGGTTTTATTTTGATTTTATTTTAGGTTTAAACAGTGATAACAACGGATCATCATAATAGGCCTTGCATTCCAGCTGCTTCGCCTACTTTGTTCCGCGCAGAATGCACCACAAATCATCCCCTTGTGGCAAGCTGGGCAGAAGCAATTGTCATAATTCAACAACTACCCATGGATAGATGACTGGTTGGTGGTGTGGAACATGTTATTTTTCCTGGCTGGTGGTTTCAAACATGTTTTATTTTCCATAATGGGATGTCATCCTTCCCATTGACGAACTCCATAGTTTTTCAAGATGGTTAAAACCACCACCAACCAGTTTCCATATATTGGGAAATATGCTATGTGATCTATGTGCTTGGTGTTGAAAAATATGTCTTCAATTCCCAATGACGGGTTGATGTGAAAGGTTGGCGGGTCGGAACCACACAACGCATTGAATATATGATTTGAGCCCATAACAAGTCATAGAGTTAGGTTCAAAAAAAATGGCTGTTTGAACCATGGTGAAAAACCCCTTTATAATCTCAACTCGCAATTTCAAGACATGGCTTTATGATCAATCCATATCCCTTGTTTTGAAAATGCCTTGTGGAGCACTCTACAAAGTGTTGCCCCCAAGCGTTGTGTGCGTGTGTTGGTTTGCAGACTAGCTTTGATGACTAACTGGTGCATTTTGATGGACAAAGTCCGGGTGAAATTTGCCGCCAAAGTGACGCAAATGTTGCAGAAATGTTGGACCCAAAACGCCAAAAACGCCATGGGTTGAAGAAACATGTCATTTTTAACCATCCACAATAGTTACAAACACCCTCTGTGTGAACCCACTGCGGGGTTTTGATCTTGCCAGATTTCATTTAAGAAAGTATGTTCAAAGGCGTTTTAAGAATAAGCCAAAAATTGCTTTGGAAGGTCTTGTTCAGCACAGCATGAACGAAAGAACTGCAAGACTGGTTGGAAGTTTCAACGTTTCAACTGTATGTGTTGTTTTTTTTGTCAAGCATGCAAATAAAACCAACCATAAACCTCACATGTTTTGTAGTACCATAACCATAATCCAACCATAATCCAACCATAAACCTAACCTTACATGCAAATAAACCATAAACGATAATCAAAGATCAAACCATAAACCTTTCACCATGATGCCATGGTGGTAACCTGCTGGGACCTGTTTCGAGCCCTTTGGCTGCACGCAACCTGCAAAGCATTCGGAGAAACGTGGTTGGTAGCCGTATGGGTAGATGAAACATCGCCCATTTGTTGTTGATGATGATGATGATGATGATGTTAGTTGTTATGTTTCATCTATCAGCTACTATATTTGTTATGTGTAGATCATATATATATATATAATTATATATATATGTATGTTAAATTGTCGGAGGGTACGTAAGATTATCTAAGGTTTGGAAGCCTCATCGTTTTTTTTCTTTTGCATTTGGGCATGGGTCAATTGGGTTCTGAATGGATTCTTTGGGGGACCTAGACAATTGGTGATGTTCAGCATGAAGCGAGGTTGATTATTGATTATTTCTAGTTGGTGGTTTGGAACAGATTGGAACATTTTCCCATATGTTGGGAATGTCATAATCCCAACTGACGAACTCATATTTTTTCAGAGGGGTTGAAACCGCCAACCAGATTCTTATTAACCATCATTAACCATATAATAGCCATATAACCATATATTAACCATTATTAACAGTACCTATAGTAATAATATGTAGTAATTCCTTTCCCCTTTCCACCAACCTCCAGCAACTTTGGGCTATTGGATCTATGAAAATTCTGGGGAACATTCCCTCCAGGTTATCATAGTTTGATACTAGTAATAAACTAGGAGGTATGAATTTTCAATGGATTGGTTTAAGGGAAAATCTACAGGAAAGCCCCATATTTAATGGGAAAATCTAGGATTTCCTGTAAATTTTCCCTTAAACCAATCCAATCAAATTTTGTATGCGACCCCAGTTATCCAGCAGTGATTGGTTTGACTAATTAAATCCACTCCATCTTGGCCCATCGCGAGGTCACATGGACACCAGCACCAGGACTGCCTATGGGAACATGGAAAAGATGGGGGGTAATCATCAAACTAGCCATTTATAGATGGTTAGTATGATGATTTATCATGATTTATCTATGAACACATTTGTTTTTGTTAGTTTGGATGTTTTTGTTTGTTTAACCATCCTGGTTTCACACTTGTCGGCACCGGTTAACAGGGGTTGAGGTAACTTCAGGTCAACTCACCATTGGAAACAGACCCAATACATCCGACCACTGTTGAGCAATCGGAGTTCTTATTTGCACTTGGGATGGCCCGGGGATTGCGAGGAATTCATTTTTAGAATATTATTGATCATACAACATCGTCGAGATGTTGTTCAATAACCCATTCACTCTTCAGTTTTTGCGCATTTACATGCATTTACCCTTTCCCAACGTAACATGACGACCCTCCCATCAGTATTGCCCCATCATTCTGCCATCTCTATCTTCCATTATGACATCCAGAAACCCTAATTAACCAAGTTGTAAGTCACCATTACCCATATGGTTATCTCTAGTTATATGTGTATATATATATACATACAATGTTACATATATATATATATATATGTATATGTATATGTATATATGCTAGAGCGCCCCCGACCGAAAACAAAAACATTTTGAAACTTCTTTTCTTCGCCGTGTTTTTTTTCCCAAGGGTTTTAGTAGCTTTCCAAACGGCCAAGAAGGTGCACACATGTGCTTGCGTGGTGTGCTGCTTGTACACATAGGAATAACAAACTTTAAGGAAAAAAAGTATTTGAGGAAAGAAACAACTTTGACCTGTATAAATCAACAGAACAAAAAACCCAAGGAAAACAAACAAAGAAACTTCTTTTGACTTCAGCCAGGGATTCTGTTTGTTTTGCTGTTTGTTTGTTTTCCTCAGTTTTTTTGTTTTCCGTGATAAAGCCAAGCAATCCAAGATTGATTTTGTTTTTGAACATACAACAAATATACTCAAGGAAAGGGCTGTTTCTTTTTTGTTTTTGTTTTCCTGGCGTTTCTTAATTGAATTTATGTTTTGGATGCCACTTACATCCCACTCGATCAAGTCAATGACCAAAACATTACTATTTAATGGTTTGAAAATCTGTCAAAATCATTGTAATGTACAGTACACGATTATCCAACAAAAAGTAAGATATATATTTTTTTGGGCTACCATATGTATATATAATAATACAATAATACATGCAGGATGGCCCCCCCCCAGTTATGTGAACGTTGGTTTATAAGCCCATCTATATATATATATATATAGCTATTTGCGTATCATACACCAACTTAAGTTATGAAATAGTTAGAACTGCACCAACTTTTTGCGTTCACGAACTGGGGCCCCAGCCTGTGTATATAGGTATGTCTGAAAATGGGGTATACCCCCAATTATAGCCATTTAGTAGCGATAATGATCATTAACCATTGGGTGTAGGGGTACACTATTTTCAGACAAACCCATATATAGAGATATCCTCCATAAACCCAAACGAAGTCACCCAGTTTCCATCGTGCGTTACTTCCGAACTGGGGAAGAGGATCGCATGAAGCGGTCTGTGGAGGCCCTGGGCCTCCTGGGGCGGGTGCAGTGTTCACCTTGGCTGGGTGATGATAAAACGAACCAATAGAGAAGATATGAGAATATCATAATATATCATAATCTAATCTAAAAATATGAGGTAAATATATAAGTATTCTTCATTATTCTTCCCAGCAGCTTAGACTTTATTACAACTTTCCTTTGCATTAGAGCCTTTATTCTTCATTGTTGCTGGTTATTATCATGTGTATTTAAATCACTTGTTTGGCGTTAAGTTAAGTGGAATCCAAATGTTTGCATCATACTTTAAGAACAATGCATTTGTTTAATCCAACTTTTGAATGATAACCATATAATAACCATATATTAACCATTATTAACAGTATATCAACCGTCATCTGATCGATCTCGAAAATGCTATAATGATGGTTAATATACTGTTAATAATGATGTTCACCATCATATATTCACCATATTAACCATATATTCACCATAGTAACCATATATTCACCATAATAACCATATATTCACCATAATAACCATATATTCACCATAATAACCATATATTCACCATAATAACCATATATTCACCATAATAACCATATATTTACCATAATAACCATATATTCACCATAATAACCATATATTCACCATAATCACCATATATTCACCATAATAACCATATATTCACCATAATGATGATGGTTCAGTCCCATTGGTGAATATATGGTGAATTCCTTCCGCAGCCTCGCCGGAGGCTGCTTCCATCGAGCCGAGCGCCAAGCGTCCACGTGCTGAAGAGGCGGTTCGGCGTTTGACGGCGGAAGTATGATGAGTTTGTCATTTTTCATGGGATTTAATCAGATTCTAGACATGAGAATATGGGAGTTGAACTATGATATAGGATGATGGGTGTTTACCATGATTGCTCGGCTTCCGCTAATAGCTTGGGGAAATTTGAATAGAATCTCAACCAAGCTGTAAGGACTCAGCCATGGCCATTTTGGGTCTCTGGACAAAGGGTGACAGTACAAGGCTGGTAAACCGTGCACAAAGGACTAGACACGTGTTCACGAAACATACAGCATAGAGTGAAGATATCAGAAGACATTGGATAGACACATTCCTGACATATTCCTTCTCTATCGCTCCCTAACCTCTCAATTATATATCTTTGAGGTAACCAGGATGATTTTACCAACCATGATTCTGATGATGGATGGCTTGTCAGGACAATGAGCACCACCCTGGAGGGTGCCAAACAAAGTTCGACACCCTAAGGTCCCAAAACTGCAACAGACGCGACAGCAAAACCTTAGATGTAGTTTTCCGGAAAAAACGCTGGCCATATGTTCATAGGGAAAACATATATGGATTATCATTTGGTTTATCATTAATGTTATCCATTTTATGAACCATTTTATCCATGATAAACCAATGGATCTTCCAGGACCTTCACCGCTGCCAGGACGTCGAAATGGGCCAAGAGGTGGCGAGCCTCGATCAGGCGGGAAAAGCCATGTTTGGATGGGAAGATCATGGGAAGATCATGGGAAAACCATGGGAAAACCATGGGAAAATGGTGATTTATATGGAAAATCACCATGTCTAATGGGAAAACACATCGTTATTGTTGAGAATGTGCAGGAAATTGCTTGTATATCCAATATCACTACTTAACTTATACCACATTAGCTATACCATGACCCGTTCCAAAATACCACTACAATCATGTATTTGTTCCTTTACAATTAGTTATAGCACATTACCTATACTTATTGGACATTCACAAATATATACAAATATAAGATTGTATAAGTATTCCATGGTTTTGTTCCAATAGTTTTAGACGTTTTCTTGGGATGATGGGTCGCCAGATACTGGGAATGTAAGGGACAGTTCCTGGCAACGTAGCAGAAAGTGACGTCTCACTCCACTCCTTTGTACTCCCGTAGCGTGTTGGGCACCTTTTTCAGTAGGAAAGCATAAGTTGGGATGACAAGTTGGATAATGAATTCATGAATCTCCATTATATCCCAACATATTGCCACTTTTATTTGTTTGTTTCCCATTAATCAACTGATCTCCCCATGTTTGCTTACCATTTGGTCAATGGTCCGATTTATAGATAGATTATGATGACTAAGTCACCCTCGCAAGACTTAAACGAACATCATCATAAGTCATCATAAGTCATCTTTAAACTTAAATAGTGTGTTTGTGTTTTCCCACAGTTATTTTTAACAACCATAGGATGTTTGTTGCATTGTTGTTGGTTATGTTACTATGTTTGGCACAGAAAGGCTGATATATGCTGATATAGCCAGCATGTTTGCCGCAATTGATGATCTTCTGATCATATCCCCATCGGATCCCCAGAACATGAAAGTCCTTTTAACACGGTTGCCCCATCTATAGGTGAACGATAGCTGTATTTGGGTTGAAAAGAAAACCTCTAGTTCTTGTGATGCGGCGACCTGGTAGATTTATGGTAGATATATCGAAGTAGATGGGGTAAGAAAATCAACTAATAAAGGACGAAAGGACGGGGGCACCAGTTTGTAAATTGTGGTTGTATCCGCATGATATTCCCATATATATATATATATATGATCCTTTTTTTGATCCCCATACTGCAGTTTCAGGCTCTCAAAAATGTTCGATATCAAACAAATCATTACATTTCATGCCCGCATTCAGCTCTATTCCCATCCTATTTACCCTCCGTTCATTTAACATAGCTATAGAGAACGGCCCATAGAAATAGATTATCAACATGATGTTTTACCACGATTTAACATGTTTTGGCATGATGTACCCTCTGGTAAACTGAAATAGCTATTGAGGTTGGCCATAAAAATAGTTGATTTATGTTGATTTACCCATCAAAAATGGTGGATCTTTCCAGTTCGTTCTGTAAACGTTTACCAGGCCGGGTAAACCTCCATTTTCCTATGGTTTTCCTATGGTTTTCCCATGGTTTTCCTATGGTTTTTCTATGGATCCATGGTGATTTTCCATAGCTTCGTGGGCTCAGATGGATTGGATCCCCACGGTCTCCAGGCCTTCGATGAATTGGTGGAGCGCTTCCCCATGCGCCCGGCCGTTGAGGTGCGATGTGCGGATTGGTGCGGATCAAAGGGTGCGGCCATTCGTCGGTGAAGTTAGTGTTAATAATGGGATAATCTATATTAATAGTGGTTACTAATGGATACTAATGGTTAATAGTGGTTAATAGTGGTTAATAGTGGTTAATAGTGGTTAATAGTGGTTAATAGTGGTTAATAGTGGTTAATACCCTCTGGTGAACATACAAAAAGCTATGGAAAATGGCTATTTATAGTGGATTTTCCCATTATTTATAGTGGATAATCTATATTAATAGTGGTTAATAGTGGATAATGATGGTTGAGAATGATAATCAATGATTAATATATCTGGTTGGTGGTGACTGGAACCATGAAATTTATTTTCCATTTCATATATTGGGAATGGAATAATCATCCCAACTGTTACTCACTCATATTTTTCAGAGGGGTAGGTCAACCACCAACCAGATATTATGTATATAATATTATGGGTGAAAGTTAGGATTTATAACACTTTAATTATAAAAGATGGATATAACATAGATGGTTACTTTATTATGTTTGAAACAAAATTATCTGGGAGATTGTCACCATTGGGAGTCTAAGGGAATATAAATATGCAGGGTTTTCTAAGATTGGACCATTTTAGTACTGAACCCCCCATTGTTTGAGGAGGTTTTTGGGGATCACCCATTTCAAGAACGCCGCATATGGGTTGTATAAGATACCCTCTGGTTGTTTAACACCGCCATGGTATAGATGGCCCATAGAAATAGATGGTTTACCTGTTAAACATGATGATTTTCCATGGCTATGTTAAATAACCAGATGGTAATAGCATCCACTAAATATATCTCTTTGATATTACGTGTGGTTAGTATCCACTTGCTAATTTGCGTTTGTCTGAAAAAGGAAGACCCCAGAATTGTGCTAACTTGATGGGGAACACCGATTATTGATAAATAACTGGAGTTTTTGGGGCACACTATGTTAGACAAGACCATGTGGGTAGACAGTGGGTAGAATATAAGATGATTTGGTATACTACCCTCCAAGAATGAACATGTTAGAAATTCAAAAATGATGGCTATCACCATAAAACATTGGGTTTGACCATGAACAGTATTGTCAGAATGGGGGATTAACACCTCACATGCTCCAACCATCAAACAATTCTGAAGCGTTGGTGACTGAGATATACAACCGTTCCTTACTTCAATTTCATCCCAGAAACCCAAGAGGATTATCCCATGAAATCACCATCAAAAGCCACCAGATGTCATGCTTAAATCATGGTAAATCACCGCTTTCCCAGGTTAAATCACCACTTTCCCAAGTTATTCCCTTGCCACGTCAAGGACGACGACGGATGTGTCATGAGCTATCGGCAGCTGCAGGAGGTGGGGGAATGCCGGGAATGGAAGCATCAAAAATCAGGATTAAATTGTCACAATCAGGATCATTGTTTGTTTGGTATTGAAGAATATATTCATATATACATATTGCCGGGAGTATCTTACCTGGATTATATTATTTTATATTGGTATTAATTATTGAAAAAATGTGGGATCAGTATTCATATAAGCCAAGCTATCAAAAATATTGCAAATCATTGGCAATGGTATTATAAGAGATATTGTTATATTGTTATACATTTAGGTATATAGTTATTATGGCTAGTTATTAGTATATAATCAATCATGTTGATTCATCCCCAACCTTGGTAGTTAGTTTAATCCTTTAGTTGTTTGCTATAAAAAGAAAATAACCATAACCAGCAAACATGTTTTTTGTCGGGGACTACCAATGATGACTATTACTATTCAGTTAGTATTTATTATTATTGTTTTGTTTATCATTATTATTATTTGTTATTATTATTAGTAATGATTATTTATTTATTATTATTATTATTACTATTGTTATTATAATATATATATATATACTAATGTTAATATTGGTGTAAAGATGATTATGTATACTAATATATAATAGTAGGAGGTATTTGGGATTCGAAACCACCAAACATGGGAAATCACGTCAACTCTCAGAGTTCATGGGAATTCCCATCGTGGATTAGTTCATAGCCACCATTCCTAGTACAACCCCTGAACTAATCCGGAAATTCCCAATTTTTGCTGGTTGAATTAGTTGAATTCCCACCTTTTCTCGGTTTAAATTCCATGAAATCCTCATTGAGTCGCGGTGTCAATTCCAGGATGTTTCGCCCGGCAGGCGTCCCGGCGTATCGCAGCGGGCATGGCGCAACTGTGTCGAGGTTAACTGGGGTTGTGTGGAGAGACATGAACCTTTAACTGGTATGTATTTGTTTTAAAGTATTTTTTGTTCACTAAGAATGATGATTTGTTAGGATTGATGCAGGATGTGATGATGATTTTGTGATGTAATTTGATCATCAAAAACGGTGATTGGATTCCGTTGATATCCCATGGATTTTGACTCCCATCCCGCAGCAAACAGAGGCCAAGATGCTCCAATTGTCGGGAGCCCAGAAACATCCAGAAACTTGTCATATGATTGACCCAATGCTTCATGTATGGAATTTTTACCAACATGTACTGGTAAAAATCACCCAGTTTTGTAGGTAAATATACCACTGGACAAACATTGCACGTCCTGGTGGCACAAAGGATCGGCAAGTCTAGAGCCATAATGGAGGCATGCGCTTTCAACATACATTCCCGTGCTATTTGGCAACTTAGAGACAGTCCTGTAGCAGCTAGGCAACCTGAGTTGTCTCGCATGGCCGCGCTCAAATCAGTGACCAAAAAACGGGTGCTGAAGGTGGCGTGAACGTTATGACTGGGCCGCTGGTGCGACGGACACTAACGACCCTTCACGGGGACGAAGGTCGTGTTGTTGAGCGTGCATGCATGCTTGGAAAGATTACAGTACATAGCATGGTATAACAGGACGGTATAGTGTTTGAGCAGCAATACATTAATTGGGCTAATACATTAACCCTCATACATGGAGTATCTTGGTTATATTTAACGATAGAAAATCAACCAACCTCACGCCAAGAGGGGCACCAGTACTCACCCAGACCCAGAGTTTGACCATGTTTGAGGTCAGAAATCGCCTTGACTCCAGGTATCTTGAGGTAGCTAGACTTCATACATGTTCATACAAGGTAGTGCATAGGTTGAAACTTGTATACCTAGGGCTTATGGATATTTATGATATAATCGATAGGAGCTGTCAAAATGTAGCATCAAATGTCTTGGCACCTCTTTTTCAGATATTCCTGGAAAATGAGTGAATTGTTTCTTACATACCATATGTTTGCGTCTCCAACTACCATACAACCCAGATCATCTATGTACCAGTATGGTGCATTCACCTAAGTACCTACCCTAAAAAAGAAAAACACATTTAGACCCAGTTTTAGGGAATGAACTCCACAATGAATATCCCAATTAAATCCCCCATGCGGTCCAATGTTTTGTTCCCGCTAGCAGTTTATCAATCGCCATATTCAATATACCAGCCAACAAAATCAACATATCCCAATTTATTCAAATATATGTATGTTTATATGATATATAATTTGAATTAATTAGAGTATATGATATATAATTCGAGTATATACATATATTATTTATTTATCCACATGCATTTGGGGTATATATTTATATGTAAAGATACATTATATATCACATACACAGTCCCAATGTATCAGCCATATCCCCACTAAGGTGGCGCTGCTCATGCGTCGCAACTGCAATTGGTTAGCTGCTTCACTGGCGACCATGCGACTCGGGACCTTGTAGCTCGCCATAAAATTGGGGTCAATGGATTGGTTTCTGGTTGGTGCTTTGGAACCATAGAATTTTATGACTTTCCATATGGGATATCATGGTGTTTTTAATGGGATATAATGGGATATAATACTCAATAGTGGAACATGGTTTTTATGACTTTCCATCTTAGTTGGGTTTCTTTAATCATCCCAACTGACTTTCAATCCATCATTTTTCAGAGGGGTTAGCAGCAACCACCGTGACGAGGTTATTTCGGGCACAAAAAAACAGGCGGTTTCCCCCATATTTCATAGGAAAATTCGGGATGTTTGGGATGATCGGGATGACGATTGGAAAAGTCTTCGTTGTTTCAGTAGGGGAATGCTACTTTTGGTGGTGCCAGCTATGAATCAACTTGTTGCTGGATTTTAAGTAATTATCTGGTATAAAATTTAATGACCCTCTGGTAAACTGGGACAGTGGTATAACCATTGGAAAACTATAGGAAAATGGAGGTTTACCCTCTGGTAAACTAACATAGCTATGGAAAGATCCACCATTTTCAATGGGTAAATCCACGAACTAAATCACCATTTTCAATAGCCATGTTAAATTACCAGAGGGTAAGGATTTTCTGGACCATCAAATCCAACAAAGGCACATTTATTATTTTTCTTAAAACATCTTAAAACCATATCTGATATTGGACAGCAGAATCCTCCTAAAGTCTACGAACTCTTTAATGAATAATATGGAGAAACTATAGAAGGGTCACAAACTGAGAAATCAATCGTAAAAATCAAGTGTGAAAACTGGGTGAAACTCTGCTCTGATGTTTTTCTCCGAAAAATCGCAACGTCCATGGCCAGGCTCGCTTTGAGCTGCGACCTGGGTGGAGACGATGAGGATCGAAGGTGGTGATGGAGGTTGATAAATCAACGTATGAAAGTTCCATATGCTCCATGGTGCTGGTATATTTACCTACAAAACTGGGTGATTTTGTTCGGGCAAATGTAGGTAAACATACCAGCACCATGGAGCATATGGGGATCATCCCCAAGTTCTTCCGATCATCGATGGGTGAGTTTGTTCCCTGCCAAATTGGATGGTACCCATGGCCCAGTTCCAGGAGAGGCGGAACCGCGAAGCGATGGCCGAGCATCAACCGAGGTTTTCAGCCCGCCCTTGGCTGGTGTCCAATCCGTTGGTGAAAATGACATCGGGATATCCCACAAAAAAAGTTGGAAATGTTGGGAAAATATATGAATCCTCCAGTTGTACCCTCTGTTAATTTAACATAATATGCAAAATGGTCGTTTTTAATGGCTAAATCAACGAACGAAATGACCATGTTCAATAGCTATGTTAAATTACCCGAGAGTATCCCATCTTTTAAATGGGGAAAGTGGGAAACTATGGGAACATAAAATTGAGAAACTGTGGTTTTAACATGAAAATGATATTCTGGTTGGTGGTTTGGAACATGAATTTTATGACTTTCCATATTATATAATTGGTAATACTAATCCCAACTGACTAATATTTTTCAAGATGGTTAAAACCACCAACCAGTATTCTTTTCGGGGTGGCCTATTTTCTGAGACAGATAAAACCCATGGTTGAATGGTTGAGTAGAATCGATGAGCTGCCTCTTTGTTTCCGGATACGGGCGACCCACCTGTTGCGGGAGCCCCATTTTACCTGACAAGAACGGTGCAAAAGGAATCAAAAGGGTAGAAATCTCAATGATAATTGGACATGATGGAAAATCAAATCATAAATTGATTCATGATAATTTCACCGCAGAATTTATCCCCCTAGTTCTATCATGTTCTATCTCTTCTTAGGATTATATGTCCATTTTTCTCATTAAACTTATTGAATCATAATGTTTGTTGGGTGAGTCCCATGGTTATTGTAACCCCAAGTGCACCCCGAGGCTATTGGTCCTCGAACGAAGTGCAGCCGTCCCGTCGTTGCGCCTCAGCACCAAAGTACCATGGTGAAGCACCAACATGGGATGATATTCTGATAATCTCATGACTCATGATGTTTCAATCATCATTTCTTGCAGTTTCTATGATCATCAGCATTCAATATGTGCAGCCTCTGTTCAAAACGAAGCACAATGTTGGATTGTTAAATCCCCAATGGACCCCAATTCCCAACAGATCCCAATAGGTCCGAATCAGTCCCAAAAACTCCAAATAAATCTGAATAAATCCCAACAACTACCAGTAAATCCCAATAAACCATGGAAAATCCCAATAAACACCAGTAAATCCCAATAAACCATGGAAAATCCCAATAAACACCAGTAAATCCCAATAAATGCCAGTAAAATTGCCAATAAACACCAGTAAATCCCAATAAATGCCAGTAAAATGGCTAATAAACACCAGTAAATCCCAATAAATGCCAGTAAAATGGCTAATAAACACCAG
>Ga0126342_10006096_pt1 | contig 21296 bp, 17 predicted proteins | sample Cyp1metagenome_FD_92528 | JGI IMG/M metagenome (GOLD analysis project Ga0126342, IMG submission 92528) | Coral microbial communities from Lord Howe Island, Old Settlement Bay, Australia - Cyphastrea 1 metagenome | ecosystem: Host-associated > Invertebrates > Cnidaria > Coral ...
CCAGCGCGCCTCATTCCGCGCGCAGTGGAGGCAATGGGCAGTCTCATGTTGGGGGATTTCACCCACAAACATGGGGTAGAACCAAGAACAAGGTGTATGTCTACCAACGATATATGCATATATGTCTGCAGACATAGTACATATGTACATTTAGAAACATGTATATAATTATATATACTGTATATCTATGCATATATATATATATATGCGTAGGAAAACATGTCTTTACATTGATTTACAGTATTGGAAGTTCCTGATGTTTTTTTAATCGAATCTGGGAGATATCAACCAAAAGGAAAATCTTGGAAATATGTTGGACTGTTAAACATGTTGGGCCACGGATCTAGCAGTTGCTGCGCGGCTGAACGAAGGTTCAGGGCGGTGCTGGCTATGTGGTTGTGGATGTGAGTGTGTTGTACAGATTGCTACAGATTGCATCTTTGCAAAGCTAGGAGGTGAAACATGCTCCTGCACACGTTCTTTGCTATACTCTTGTTGCTGGGTCGCGCAAGTGCACAAGCGTGACCCATGGGTGCTGCCGCACGCGGGCGGCGACTGCAGAATGTTGATCGGTGTGTATCGAGAAAAGTGTCTGTGTTTTGTTTTCATTGTGCATGAGCAAAGGTGTTTCCTAAGATGTCAAGGGTGGTTAAAAGAAAGCTTTGTGTATATACCCAGCTTGGCTTCGTTCTTTTCTTTGTTGCTTTGTTGGTTACGTTGTAGGGGGCTCCGAGCTATTCCTGGCAGCTGCAAGCGCTGGAGCAGTGCTCTAAAAATGAATTGTTTTTGGTTGTTTTTTCCCGAAGACGATCGTTGGGTTTAATCACAAATGCGTGCGCACGAATGGGAAGAGCTGTTTCGGTGCGCCTGATGGCATGTTCAACTGTGTTGTGCCCGGAAGCACTGTGTTGGAGCTCAAGACAGTGCAGTAACTCGAGGCCTTGTGCACTTGCCATGTCGCGCCGGGGCGATATCTATGAGACGTGTTCCAATGAGGTTCAGTGAAATTCTGCTGCCGGGATGGAAAGCAGGCCCTACATTTTCTGGCTGTGGCAGTTGCAGCCGCAACAGCCAGAAACTCCTCCTGTCACCTCTGCTCAAGGAGCGGGGCAATCGATTGCAACGGGTGTGTTGATTCTTGTCATGCTACCACTAGCAGCTGCTGGACGGAGGCGTGGCCTTCGAGGTTGCTGGGGAGGAGTGTTTGCGATGGCAGGAGGCCTGTTTACCGGATTGGCCCATTGACCTCATGTTGGTACATCTTCGCGTTTCTCTGTTCGGGGGTGCTTCGTGGCGGCAGCTTGCGACAATGCGAGCTTTTCTGCGCGCATGGTGGCCGAGGAACCGGCCGCTTCCCGTTTGGATTTGTAGAACGCTCGAATACGAACCTATTTGATGTGATTTTTCCTTCGTTCGCGCGTGTACAGGAAGGGAAACAAGGCGCTACATTTTGCAATTTGAACAGGCAAGCCTGGGAGCAGCGTGCGAACCGTGCATGGGCTGTGTTCGTCCTCGGAATGTTGTTTCGACTAGATGAGGCGAAGCCTGCAGTACAGCGCCTTCTAGAGGTGCGACCAAAGCAGGCTTGAACTCAAAGACGGTTGTGCATCATGTGCAATTTGGCTGGCAGGTTAATTTGTTTTGTCGGATCTTGTTATGGGAGACATGCTGCTTGAAGCCGGGCCATGTGGAGGCCGAGTGAATTATACGCAGTTGTTTTGAGACAGACAAAGATATGTGCAAACATGAGCCAAAATTTTGAGGGACTGATGCGAGAGGCTTCATACCTGATTCATGTGTAGATGTGTTTTCGATGGTATGTCCTGCATCATGTTGTGAAATCGCAAAACATACTGTTTCCGATGTTGTGTTGAAAAGGGGAGATGAACAGGTGAGAAGCCAGCTTGGCACAAATCCAGAGCATTAGGTTTTGGAATTTCGGTGTAAGACCAATATCCGCAGATTTTGTCAAGTCATGTTCTCTGCCTTTTCAGTGGGTTCAAGAGGCAGGGTTTGTTTGTGTGTGGAGATTGGCCAAGATTGCTAGGCCCAAAGGCATGTTTTTTGTTTGCCGGGGACGTCTACTTTGAAGCAACTGCCCCGTGCGGGGAGCCAGTCGTGGAGGAGGTAGCCTGGCTTGCGGGGGATAAAAAAGAAATAGTAGGGAGAACTAGGGTTCCGAAAAGGTCTGGTTTTTGGTTTTCCTCTTAGCCAGGTGTCCCCGTTCCTTTGACAGAGGCTGCTGGAGGGCCGCCCCATCCTATTGTGCATAAAGTAATTTCCCTTGGGAGGTCCCAAAGTTCTTTCTCTTGCATCAGTTCTTTTGCTTGGGAAGGTCGTCGCAAACTTCTTGTCGTGCATGTGTTCTTTCGTTTGGGAGGGTAGGGTCAAATTTTGAGGGCCAACATGTTCGAGAAGTGTTTGAACCTGAGGAAGCAAAAAAACATCTTTGAACCGAGACCTCACCAGTACTTTCCTGCATTCCACATCTTTTTCCTCCCGCAGCTTTTTTTGGGCTCCCCCGGCAACGATCCCTTCCTCTGACCCGGTACAAGGCACCAAAAGTGGCAAAGCACGCCAACAAGCCCCCAGCCAGGAACCCAAGAGGGAAACAAAAAACCCTGTGCCCTGTGCGCCCGGGGTTTGCTGCATATATAGGTGGCGGGCTTGTAGTGACCAGTGTTATGAGTGGCATTCGGCTGTGATCATTTTGTAGTTTTGCTTTAGGAGCAGCCAGAAGAGGAGATCTGGTAACACAGACAACCAAAGAGAAGGATGGAAAGGAGAGAGAGAGAAAGGGAAAGAGAGAGAGACAGAGAGAGAGCGAGAGAGCGAGAGAGCGAGAGAGCGAGAGAGAGAGAGAGAGAGAGAGAGGGAGAGAGAGAGAGAGAGAGTGGGAGAGGGGCGCATAGAAAGAGCGAGACGACGAGAGAGACAGAGATAGGTACAGAAGAGAGGTTAACTTGTGTTCCCTCTGTTGCATGGATTGATTTGCAGGCGTATCTGGTTCTCAGAGCTTGGCATGCGTCTCTGCGCTTTTAGGGGCGAGAGAAATGGCCAAGTTGCTGGATACTCAAAGCGTTTATGTCTCATTGAGGAGTACCTTGTTTGGCTGCCTTGCTTAGCTCTGAGCGCCACGCGCGCTGCAGCTTTGAATCCTTCGGTGCTTCTTCGCATGCGCGCGGTCTTGAGGCTTTTTCCTGGTCGCATGCATCCACCGTTCCCAGAATGGACCTTGAGTCGCAGGGGTCAGCGCTTTGGCGAGTTGTAATCAGGCTGAACGCCGGGTGGTTGTCGGACACGACAAGTGTCGCAAGGTATGGTATACGATGGACCCGGCCAGCGTCTTCAACGAGATGACGTCGTGAGGGCCTTTCCAGATACCAGCTTCAATGACGCACTGGAGACGGCGCAGCAGCACGGAGATGACTTTGTGGCGCGGCAAGTTTCTACTTTCCATGACGTGAGTGAAGGCGATGTCCTGCTTACCGAAATGTTTGCCTTGGACCGCACTTATCTCGGCTTTGAAGTGATTCTCCGGATGATTTTCGTAGCACAATTCCGTACGTGCAGGGATGAAAGGTCGGAAATTGATCGCGTCAGCTCGAATGATCAATAATTGACAAATGATCAATGAAGTCTTGAGGAGCATGGGTATGCAACCGATGCAACCGATGCAACCGGCAATGGTGGGGACTGAAATCAGCGAACTTTGGGGTTGCTGATTCGTGAAATCTTTTGAAGGAGTTGATGTAATGGATCGTCAAAAGGCCTTGGAAACGATGGTTCCTTGTTAGGATGGGGAACGAAACCAACAAGAGGTGAAACTCTGCATGTAACCACCCTACATGAAGATCTCAACCACCAAGCTATTTGGGTCTCTCCAGTAAACATGGGTATACAACCAGTGATGGACATGCAAAATTGCCAAACATCAGCGAGTTGTGCCAACATTCGTGTCGGCCTACCACTGTTTCCAGGGCACCTTTCATAATCCAAAGAACAACGCCGTGAAGTGGTCACCTAACAACCCCGAAAATACTCTCAAACGCGAAGACTATAACCCGTTAGGAAATCCATGAAAATCCATGTGTTTCCTTAGAAATAGTCCCTAGGAATCCCCCAAGTTATGGCCACCTTCCATCCATCTCATCCCCACAGGAATCTGGCGCCATGCCGATGGATGCTTTCTGGCAACTCAGTGGGCGCCTCCATGTGCAGTGTACCAAAGGCGACGGTGGGGAAGGATTTTTACCTTGCTGGTATGTAGGATTTTCTTGAACATTTCCCAGTAATAGTTGATATAACTATGGAAAAACGGCCTGTGATAGTGGATGATTTATAGAAAAAACATGGTGATTTTCCAAAACGAGGTGAAATTATTGGAGGGTATGTTTGACAAGGATTGATTGAACATGACATGCAATTTTCACAGACACACGATTTCTCAAAGTGAACCTTGCAAAAACTAAACATTTTACTAGAGAAAAGTGGTGTTTGTACTAAATGTAAAACAGATGTATTAGGTTTCTTTTCCAGACACCAGATTTTAATAGATTTTAGGTGTTGATGGATTCGGACAGAGCATTTGACCAACAAGGTTGGGGGTGACACCATAATTTGATTTTGTGAACATGCCACGATGGCCTATTTATGGCTAGGATTTTGGATCTCCAATTTTCGGGTGCCACAAAAATTCCATCAGAATGACTTGTCTGAAAATGTGGTACCACTGTACCACCAGCTGCAATTGTTTGCCATGCACCATGGCGATCTTGGGGTATCACAGTATCCCGGTATCCCCCATTTTCAGCCCCCAATTGGAATCAACGCCTGAACAAGAATTGGTTTGTAGCCCCCTCTTGCTGGATAAGGGTCAATATACCGCGTGTGACATTATGATGATTGCTTATGCTCGCGAATTGTTGCTGGATATCCCGAGTTTTTTGTTGCGAAGTGTGATGGCATCATGCGAGACCTCCATATTTGCCTGGTGGATTTCATCTCACACAATACCAGTGGGGGCTGACAGGCACCGTCAAATCCAAACTCACCTGGGTTCCTGAAATGGTCGATGATTGAAACCTGACCCATCTGACCCCAAATGGATCCAAATGGCCCCAAATCAGTCCGGTTGAGGAGCCGTTTGCCTTGCCAGGTGGCATGTTCCGCAACAGCGAGCCGGTGCCTGGGGACGCAACTCACGTAACTCCTCGATGGTTGGTTCCAAAATTGCTGTTCATCACAGTTAGTTCATCCCAATTCGCATTACAATATACACATATTTGCAATCTTATATTTCAGTATATACACACATATATGTATATAACATTATATAACCACAACGTATATGTATATTATCTATACATATGTACGTATCTTACACAGACTTTTTTCCGAGAATTTCATTTGCCGGGTGGCGTCGTTGAGGTCACCTACTCCTCCTTCGATTCCAATGAGGAACTGGTGCGAATCCTGCAGGCGTCCTCGTCCTTCGCCTATGAAGGCCAGGGTACCCAGGGTGAGGATGGGAACGGTGGCAACTGGAGAAATGTAGAGCAATGAACTTGTTTGGGGTTGTTTTAAAGGCACTGAAATTACAAGACAATGATGGAACCGCCATTTCTGATGGAACTCAATTTCCTGGATTTCGCCTTTGACGCAGCTTCTGTCGGAGCCATGGAGAAATCTCGAAATGCCAGGAGTGGAGGTGAGGGGCGAGCCACACTGGGAGCCTTGGCCGCCTTGGCCATGTCGAAGTTCAGATTGCTGATGGATGTTGACGTTTTTCTTTTTTTGCAATGATTGTGTGTTTTTTTAATCTTTTGATCCATGCTGATGAATATGAAGACGAAGAAACAGATTGTGCTGCTGCTGATGGTGATGATGATGAAGGAACCAATGCTGATAGTGTTTCGATCAGTTGTTCTTGACTGTAGAGGTGGATCACTGCCGTTTATAATATCCTGAATATCAAGTCCCAATTTGTGTTGATGATCCTTATTGTTTGTTGACTGGGCCTGCATTACTTGCTAAACCCTGTTTCTTGTTGCTTCAGTCCCAAAGATGTTATCCTTTTTGCTGCTGGTATATCCTCATTCTTGCTGCAACTCCTCATTTGCGTGTTGGTGAAACCATGATTTTGAACCATGATTTTGCATCTTTGCTGGCCATACCGGGTTTCTTAGAGTTGGGGTACGACCTTTCAATATTGTTCTCCCCATCAAGAATGACCAAACACTAGGATAAGCGGTTGGGGTCCACCGTATCCTAAGAATCCCCATAGATCATATATCCATGTATATCCCAGTGTATCCATGATATGTCTCAATATTTTGGTTGCTTGTAGCACATCTATCCCAGAATCGCGGAACCATCTCAGAATCATCCCATCTCCCCATCTATTTGCAGCTGAGCCTCAGGACGGCGGCATCACTGAGATCTTGCCCCAGCCACTGCGGGAGGATTCCCAAAGAGAAACGACTGTGACTGTGGCACCGGTGTGCGCGCGGCACGTGAGCATTTGCCCGCAGCCAGGTGCGGGGGGCTATAGCAACCCGCAAAAAGATAGAAATTGGTATGATCCTGCTGGGATAGTGATAAACCACTTTTCTATCTTTTTAGAGAACACTACAATTCTGGTACCAAAATGGGTACAAGGTGGTTGCCCTGCCAGTGAAATTTCTTGCTTTATCAATCCAACTAGTTCGATATACCATTTTATAGCAATCCCTAACGAACTAAACCAAGAAACATTTCACGGGGGGGTACCACCTTGTACCCAAACATGATAATGAACAATTGTCCTGTTTATAGTTGATTTTCGAATTATACAAACTATCCATAAACCCTTCATCTATAGTTGATTTTCCCAGCTAGAAATCTCCATTTATAGAGGGATTTCCCATGAAGATGGAGAATAAAATTCCGATAAGTAGGGATTAATGATTAAAAACAAAATGATTTGTTGCAATTATTTCATTGGCATCTTGTACAGCATTGATAGGACGAATTGCCAGAGACGTGTATGGAGGTGTATGGAACCATGCGCATATGCACATGCACTTAAAGTATCTTAAAAACGGATTTGTTGCAACTATAGTCATCCCCAAATAGATGGAAAAGTAAATCCCTAGTAATTTGATGGTGATGACTACTTTTCCATCTGGGGATGACTATGTTTCATGATTTGTAGAGCATAGCCTCTGGTAATGACTAACATAGCGACCTGGAAAGATCCACCATTTTTTTAAAAAGTTCGGTAAATCAACTATAAATTCCCCATTTTCCATAGCAAACTGTGAGTTTACCAGGTATGCCTTCGGATCACTGACGGCCTTTGGGCCTTTCCTGGTTCCATGGGCCGCGGCTGGCGCCACGGCTGGCGCAGTCGCTGGTGGCCTGGGAGTCTCGGAGGGGAGGGACATTTTTTGGGAAATGATGGGAAAAGGCTTTGAAATTGATAGTTATTATTAGTTATTATGTTATATATACTTTATATATACTTTATATATATATAATGATATATATATATACATATATATATATATACATATATGTACATATATGTAGGGTAGCTTAGAAGCCAAAATCTATTGCTAGAAATACCCGCAGAACGTGCGCTACGCCCCACAGGTACTTCACTATATCCCCTTTCATACGGTTTTTTCAGGGTTTCTTTAGGGTTTCTTTCGTTTTTTTTTAGGGTTCATTTAGGGTTTCTTCAGGGTGAATTTAGTTTTTTTCCATTTTTTTCCTAGGGTTTTTCTAGTCTGTTTTAAGGGTTTATGTAAAAAGTGGCGAAAACCAGTATTGCCAGACATCAAGAAGGCTCTAGGTTCGCAAACCCAGAGCCATCAAGTTATAACATCCCAACATAGTGGAAGGCACAGAGTACTCTAAAGGTCACCAAAAATGAGGGTTCCAACAATCATCCTGGGCCATAGCACAAGTGCTGGCCGTAGAAATAGAGGCACATATGATGTTGGATGATTTTAAAACCAATAGCTCGTGCAAATGATGTGTAATCTGGAAGGTGAATGGGTTATATTAGCAACTACTGTGAATTTTGAGAGGAATCTGGAAGCTGTCGAATCATAGTAGGGGCAACCGGTGATACACAACATTTGTTGCGTACCCCATTGGCGGCGATAAGTTAATCCCAGAGGTTGAGTGTGCCGGTCCCAAAAAAGGCACCCGAACAGACAGGTCAACATTTTTTTTGTACAGCACTTATTGATTGGTGTATATGTACACATATTCATGCATAGATGATATATGTACTTAATATAGTTGGCCATTTACCCACGTGGGATCAAACAGCTGGCTACCACTGTGCTTCGACACGGAGCTTCTAAGGATTGCACCTTTATGTTCTCCCCGCAGCGCATGATGAAGTACTGGGCTGCCGGGAGAGCAGATGGGGAGGCAATTTGGCGGCTAGTCATCGGGTAGGAATTTGGCGGTCCCGATGAGCGGATGGAGATTGGCAAATGGGAAGCAATTCATAGCAATTGGGGGTGTTACCATCCGAGACAAGTGGAGGTTGTTTGTTTTCATGGCCTTTTTGCTGGTGAAAAAGTTTCGAAATCGGCGCTCAGTTCCACCTTGGCTTCAAACTGGGTGCTCGAAACGACCATGCCGCCGTCTGCAGGCGTTTCTCCGCACCCATGGCTACACCGAGTGATGCCGGACTTTCACCAAGGCTTTCAAGGGGTTTCCAAAACATGGGGTTTGGGAGATGATTTTCTGGACATTTTCCGTTGATTTTTTGTACATCTTGGTACATCTTGGTACATTCTTATTCTTGTTGCTTCGCCTCTGCATTTCTGCAGGTCTTCCTCAGACCGTGGCAGGGCTTGACCGAAGTCCCTATTGACACATCCTGTGCAAGAAGCCATGTAAACCAGGGTAAATTTGCACATGAACTGAACAATTCACTTCCAACCCGGGTAGGCGATCCTGACCCTGACGCAGCAACGTGAGGCCTGTGTATGCACAGCTGAAACACCGTGATTTGGCCAGATGGGCTCTTTACTTCGCAAACTGGCAAGGAGATGATGCAATCGCTGCAGCTATGTGAAGTCCATCAAGAATAGCTAGAGTTAGTGATGAGCAGATCAGAGATGCGCTGGGAAGGTTGAGCAAAGCCACCAAGCAGATGCAGCTGTGGAAACCCTACCTGCTGGGTTCCCTTTGGGATAGCAAACCGTGGCGCTTGCGGCAGTGTTGTGATCGGGAAATGAGTGCTACAGGCTACAGGGCAAAAAGACATCTTCCTGATACGTGTTCCGAACAAACTGCATTGTTCTCATGTTGGCTCCAAGAATCACCTGACTACGTGGAAAACCTGCTGAAGCCCAGCTGAAGCTGCGGCAAGTCTGCGCTCTCCAAGATCCGTGCGATGGATCTGGGACCTTTAAAAAGGACAAGGATCCAGATCCATAAACCCTGGGGGTTTGTCCAAGAATGGTCACTTTGAAGGAGAAATGATGCTTTCAACATCTTTTAAACATCTTTTAACCATCTTTTAACCATCAACATTGCGGGGTTTCCCAATATCAGACATCCAGGTGCGTTTTCTGAACTTGGGCTGCAATGATCGGGATGACCTGGAAAAAATCCGCAAAAAAAAACGCGCTGATTTCTCGTTCGAACTTGAAGTTCTTGAAGCCAAGAATCCAAGAATCCGAAGTGATTGGACTATCACTGTTTTTCATGACAAATATGAACCAATGATATTTTCATCATGTTTCCATTCCCAAAGGATATGGACCAGACGGTTCTTATCCATTCTCGAAAGCGTCCCTCGAAAAGCTGACACCGACGCCAAATCAGGTGGAGCTTGGTTGAGACCACTGGTCAAGTCCCACCTCCTTCGCCCCGGGATTCCCATTCCGTCCGCGGCCGAGACGTTTGAGACTTCAAGGGTGACGTGGAGTGTTCAAGAATCTAGTCTCTAGCCCCAAAAAGATAAAAACAAGTAATCTATCACTATTTTAGTGGGATTTTACTCTTCTGAATGGTTGTTATACCAAAAAGTGTGAGTTTCAAAACGAGAAGTAACATGTTTCTGCCCATGGATGACAGCCATCCATGGTCACCAGCAGTCCACTCTCTCCCCATCTTTCTGTAGAGGTTCCCGTTGTCCAAACGGCTTTCTGTGAAAATAGGATATCCGCAAAAACCATTGAACCGGCGTTTTTGCCATGAAGGGCTAATCACTAATCCCATCTAATCCCCCTATTTTTGCGACCCAATTGGACATGGTTGATTATACAGCCCTGTAGATCCCCATTTTTGTCACCATTTCCCCATTGAAATCCACGTTGAGGCGGTGATCTGCGGTGATTCTATGTACCTCTTTGGTGGCAGCACTGGCAGCGCGCGAAACGATCTGTGCGCTCTCTCCGCGGGGGTTGCGGGGGGGGGGGGTTCCCCTGTCTTTCCCGGGTTTTCAACATATGCATTGGACTTGTTTCTTGGGAAGGTCTGATAACTTTGGCCATCAAAAACAGGAGTTGCAGGAGTTTCCTCTAAACTTGTCTTCTAATACGAATTCCAAGAAACATATAGTCGTATCAAAAAAAAACAATCAGTGAAGGTGAGGTTGTTGCTGGCGGCTGTGCATCGAGCAGTGGATATGTGCAGAGCCTGCCAAAGATCAAGGCAATGTCTTGAGCTGTTAAGCTAGTGAGATCCACAGGTGGATTGAGGTAAACGGCTTCCGGCCTCCTACTTGATAGCAAGTTCGATTTGAACGATTCTGATTTTGTGGGTTGCAAGTTTTAAACGTTTGAGGGACCAGTAGTCTAGTGGCGCCAAAAATAGACAGAGAGAGATGGATAGATAGAGAATGATAGAGAGATAACCTGATTTCGCCCAAGAAAGGGCCATACCTCAACAACTTATTCTGGGACCGGTGCTTGCAGATGACATCCATTTTTGATGAGACAACCATAAATTACACCGTAGTCTTCCCTTTTGTGGGATGACTTGCCCAGTTGCTGTTTGAACGCTTGAACCTGGCGTCAGGATTTTCCGGCGTTTGGATGAGCGGCTAGGAACAGCAGATTCAGTAGATTTAAGGATATTTCAGGCAATCCCAAGCGATTTGTTCGAGTTCGGAACCCTTCCGATGTGGAAAACCGGTCTCCCAGGTACGCCTTCAGCTTTGAAACAGAACAATGGCTTGAAGTCGGGCATCTCGAGCCATGCATCGGGAGAGGTTTCTCCCCCCAAAAATACCTTGGGATACACCCAAAAAATCCAAGTGTTGTTTAAAACTTGGGCCACAAGTTTTTGGAATCCAAGTCTGATTTGTTGCTTCCAGGATTTTGTGACTTAATCCAATACCAAATGGGTGGCTTGGTTTGGAGTGGAAGGATTCCGGTCGCGCGAGGACAGCTTGGCTTGATGGCATTTTGACATTTTGACAGAGCTGCCTGCAAAGGAAATCCACATGGGTTTTGCCCAAGCGTGTAGTATACCCCAACTTGCCGTTGAGTTTCAAGTGGTAAAATTTGATCGTCTAGTGATCTGGCATTTCAGCCCCCATAAGACAATCAAGATGTGCTGTGGGGAGCAATTTAATTGGTAGAAAAGCGCCCCACCCACCGAATGCCTGGAAAGACATTGATATAGTCTACTCTTTTGCTGCAATGCGCTTGTTTGGTCTGTCCAAAATTCAGAAAAACTGACAAGCTGAGATCTTACCCAACTCATCATCAGTCACTAGGGTTCAAACCACCGATGCAGCGATGCAGTGATGCCGTGATGATGAAGAAGATGACGACGACGATGGGTTTGTCGGAAGATTATGGTACTGTACCCCATTCCATTCACTGGCTAATCATCCTTTTTTCCCATCATGTGATGGCCGTTTAAGTTTAAGGCCAATTGTAAACACTTTTCACACCACCATATGGGATATAATGGTGATATAATGGTGATATAATGGTGATATTCACGCCAATTATCCCCATTATAATACCATGATATGCCCATGATATCACCATTTTCCCTTGTTCAAAATGCGGCGGGAAACCCAGACCCATGGCTGGTGAAACACCAGCAATTTCCCGAGGTGCGTCCCACGCCCGGGGCTTCGCAAAAGGCGAACGTGCCGTGCCCGCGTCGGGAGACTCAGATGCGGGATTACACGACAAAAAAGGGAACATCACCATCAATGGACAATACCTAGCCTCTGGTTATTTAACATAGCCATGGTATAGATGGCCCATTTATAGATGGTTTACCTATAAAAAATGGTGATTTTCCATGGCTATGTTAAATAAAAAGATGGTAGATCTAATGGATAATATCTAAATCCAATATTACCAGCAAGATATGGGTAGTTTTTCCTTCTTTTATGTTGCATGGAAAACATCTTTCTATCTCATGAACAACTACCATAAATGGACGATGTTTTTTCCTCATTAAGAAAGAATGAGATGGACAACAAAACAATACGGCGGTACGATGGGGATATGATGGTTATTTACAATTACAAAAAATGACATGATTTTAATGATGGGGATGACAAGACGATATGGATGGAGAATACACACACAACTTCCTGTTCTGCATATGATGTACATTTCTGGTGGGTTTTCCAGATCTATGTTCGTTTCCTATGTTGGGTAACGAAAAATACAGTTGTATGGCCTAATTCCGTCCAGAATGGGGATATATAAGCATCAGGCCATCTGAGGGGTAGTCAATACTGAGTAGCACCGACTTGTTTTTGATTTCAACCATTATCAAACATTCCTGTTTTTAGTGCTTCATTCCCGTTTTTGACGGTTGATATTCCCAATGTACGCATGGAGCTGGTGAACAAATACCTATCGGATCCCAAAAAGGACAGGCGGTTGCTGGGGGGATGACTGTCCACAGCAGCTGTTTCACAGGTGATATGTAGGTTATATATCCATCATATGTAGGTTGAAACATGTTGAAACCAAAAATCTCTGACTTTGAGGGCGGAATGATCAAATCCAGGGTCTCAGCGCCTCTTTTCTGCTGAGGATTCTGCCATACCTGCGATGTGTATCTGGTCGGCAGGATTCGAAAGGGTCCCCCGTTTAGTAAAGACCAGGGCCAAATCCAATGACATTTGCAAGAATCACTTGAACATGTATCCACAAGGTAAAGATATGTATATAACTATATAATTATATATATAAACAATATGTAATATAGTAATATATATATATGACATATATATATACGTATATATGACATATATATATATGATATATATATATATATACGTATATACATATATATATATATATATACATATACGTATATATATATATATATATATGTAGCTGGCATGTCGCGTTTTCGCCGATGTGCTCCTTGGCCCTGTCAGCTGCCTTGATGCTGCCGAGGTACAACAATTCTCTCTACGTTTTTGGCGGCTACGACGGGCAGCAACGTCTGAATGATTTTTGGCAGCTGCTTGGACGAAACACCAGGTTTGTCGAACAGATTTGAAAAGTGATGGAAAGACCACAAGTGTTAAGTGGCTAAAATGTACAGAACTCCAGTTCATGATTTTTCTCTGGCTATTGAAGGAGGTACACTATTCCATTTCTGCGTTTCTGGACATACCCATATTCTGGTTATGACAGCAGTGTGTTTCTGAGATTCTGCTGTTTGGTAGTTGGAGCCTGCCCAAGTTTGAGCATGTTTGAGCCACCAGATAGCCCGCTGGGCCGGAAGCTGTAGCAAGATTTGACATTGCAATCGTTCACCACTCATTGAAATTGATGTTTCTTTGATTTCAATCAAGCATCGATTATACAGTAAGTGAAGGGTTGCCATTTTACCAGACTTGTTTTTTGGATGCTTTGTATCGACCTCAGACGGCCAAGTTGACGTCCTGAAATTAGGTTATTCGGTGCTCAAAAAAACATGTCAACTCCCCATTTTTGGCGGCTAATATTCCATATATTCATTTGCATTTTGGTTCGCGTCCCTGTTTTTGCTGGTCCTATCCCATTTTTGGTTGGTTCTAGTTACTAGTTATATCTCAACTCCATCTCTTCAACTTGATTAACCTGATTTTCATGATCTTTTTGGGTGCGTAGTCTGCTTTTGTTTGCTCCGGAAAACGTCCCCAGTTTGGTTGCTGAAGATCGGTCAAATAAATGGCTCTGAGCCTTGGGCCGATCCAGGGAACTGCAATGGATCACCGAGAATTGAGAAAAACAGGTTATGTTTTTTTCGAAAAAGTTGGTGCCCATTTGTTTCCAACCATTTCCATCCAATTTTCTATGATTTTACTCCAGTTATACATGGGGTTATCCTACATTGCTCTGTTTTTTACCGAGTTTTTTGTCACCAGTTCCGATCCCTGGGATGTACCGTGAGGTTCAAACTGGCGACAGAGGTGAACATTGACATCCCAAACAGCTCATTGGCTCGGACCTCAGTGGAGGACGTGAGGTAACTCATTTGGTGCGAAAAAGGGGGCCGATATTTGCGTGATAAACCAACAACTTATTTTTGGGTACTGTATGGTTGTCACACCTGGAAGATTATTAATTAGTGCATTTGTTGTAGTCTTTGGTTATTAGTATCATTATTATCCTTGTGGTCTTTTGATCATTATTGCAATTATCACCGTTACTATCAATACAATCATAACTATAACTACTATTGCTACTCATTATGATTGTTATTACTACTATTTATCAATATCATCAGTCTTCTTACCACTATTGTTATCATTATTGTGATAGTATATAGTTCTAGCATGATATACGTTTAATGTTGATATATATATATAGTATATTGTATTACTGTACTGATATTAGAATAATACCATTATGTTATTCACTATCATTATCATTTGGTATTTACATCATAGTCTTACGATTGTGGTTATTATAAATGTATACTACTACTAAATGTCAACCACAAAAAACCAGGTACTACTAATGTATACTGTTACTATGATGGTTAATTACTATTACTAATGCCAACCACTACTAGTAATGTATACCATTATTTTGTTGATATGATGGTTATTACTAATGTATACAAATGTATACAAATGTATACAAATGTATACTAATGTATACTAATGTATACTATTGTGTATTGCTGTATACTACTGTATATTACCGTATACTACCGTATACTACTGTCTACTACTGTCTACTACTGTCTACTACTGTCTACTACTGTCTACTACTGTCTACTACTACGACTACTACTACTACTACTACTACTACTACTCTAACCACTATTAATGTCAAGGTCTCCGATCTCCGGGACTTCCTGAACGATGCCAAACTGCGGGGTGCTGAAGAATTCACTGGAAGTCCGAAAAAATGGTGATTTAACGAGGCACGAATTGGACACATGGATATATATATATATATATATAATATGATACATATATAGAATATGTAATGTAATATATATATATATGTATGTAAGATATGAGCAGTGCGGAATGGGACATGTTTTATGGGGCCAAACATGAACTGATCCAATACCAAATGAATCCAAATGGAACTAAATATGAAGGTTTCTGTAAGTGTTTAGTAGGGGAAAAGGACCTTCAAAAGCCATGTATCATATTTGGGTGGATTGTAACACACGCTCATGGTCACCTCACCATAAATGATGATTGGGAAGGGCAACGAAGTCAAGATTTGTCACATATCGAGCATATAACAGCCAGATAACAGGCAGATTTGTGGTGGATTTGTCACTACCGATGAATGAACTAGCCGCTAGAAACATGGTGGTTGATGAGGAATCCTAAACCTCAGTGTTTAGCCCGAAGCAAGTTTCTGGCCTGGCTTCTGGGGGCGTGGCGGTACAAGCTTGGTTAACACTAACAATCGGATGCTGAGAACAGAGCCAACAATAATTTAACATATGGGCAGAATGGATCGACTCAGTCAACCAATCTACATATGGGAGGATCATCTCATTGCCTATGGAAATGTCGCCAGAATGCTATGGAATCTAAAGCAGATTATGGCCATCCCCTAAGACAGCAATACCTTGAACATTTGATGATGGATGATCATCCTAGTGGTTGAAACATGATGTGATGTGAAGCCCGGTTCAGCCCTACAAGAGGACCCTCAACCCAGGATGATCTTACCATGGTGGTCATGGGAAAATGGAAGTACCGTGTATATATTGCCAACAATCGTAGAAATAAGAAAGGCATGAAGCTAAATCATCGATATATATATATATAGACATACAGCAGATCAGCGTATGTACATACTGTGGGGCTGACTGTAATGTGCTTACAGGATCTTACAGGTATATGTGGCATATTACTCTCTTGTAAATCAACATAGCTATGGCAAGTTCCACCATTTCAGTTAGGTAAATCATCGAACTAGCCATGGGCCATGGCTTCCATGGCCAGGTTTATTTTTCGTGGCCACGCCAAGCAGCTGAGGTCAGACGTGACCTTCATAGTGGAAGGAAAAGCTGTGTGGCCCTTGGTGTGGTAGGTTTTGTGGGTAAACTGGGGGATACCTCAAAGCATTCATTTTGATGGGGCAAATTATGATTAGCCGTCAAATTTTGGGGCACCTAATTTTTGAGACAAATTGATTGGAGAAACCAAAATTGCCGGACGCCCTGGCTCCCTTCCAGGTCTATGCGCACAAGCTGCTTTGCATGCGATGCTCCTACTTCCGCGCCATGTTTGACGGACAGATGCGGGAGGCAGGCGGAATTGTGAAGCGCAAGTCTGACTCGCGTGTTTTTTTTGGTTTTGAAATGGGGAATATTTACCCCTTATGCTTTTTGATGAGGAGAACAATGATCAACTGCTGGGTCTTACGGCTACCCCAAGTTATGTCATTTATTTTTTACTAAAGGCTACTTGAAAACATGATTAAATCATTGGGTTTTCAGTGCACCCTATTTTCAAATCTAAGCAACATGTGATCTGACGGTCTCTGACGGTCTAGGACAAGGAAAAAAACATCTCCTGGCCTATCCACAGACCACCCCCCACTTCACCACTTCTGGGACTCTCGGGTCCCAACCTTAGAGCCGTGGATGTCCTCTCCTGGCTGGTGACCTGCGCCCATGGGAAAGTCTCATGGTTGTTGGTCATATCATCAATGGGTTGAACCAAGCATCAAACAATGGGAGAATCTAACCTGGCTGTTGGGATCATTTTTCCCTTTGCTGATTGTCCTCCTGGATTCTCCAGATTTCAGCTTTGGTGGAGTACCAGAGGGTATCACCGTATCACCGTATCACCGATAAAAGTCCAATATTTCATGGTTAAATCAGGTGAAATCCACATTTAATGGTGGTAAACATCATTTTTTTTGATGGACAAAGCCCCAAAATTGGTAAGACCCGTGATGTTGGAGTCAGAATGGGGAGGCCCAACAGAAGACCATCACCATCAACAACGTCTCGCACCGGGTCTTCCTGGCCTTGCTGGAGTGCCTTGCTGATTTCGATGGATGTTGGTGAACACCCGCGTTTGGTGCGAAGTCCACGGGCCGAAGAATGACTTACCCCTACTTTTCGGCCCTGCCTATCTCCTGGTTTGCTCCCAATCAACTCTTGAGTCAAAACCTATGATTCCATTGATACATATTCTTTTGGTTTTACATATTCATTCACCAACTATTTCGTGAAAGTTCCATGACTTCTGTGGTTTTTGATCCCCAAAAAAGGTATCTTTACACCGACGAATTCGAGATCTCCATGGAAATCGTCTGCACCTCAGTGCCAGGGGGTTTTTACACGGTAAACACCGGACCGATGTGGCTTTTCCCATAGGGAAAGCTAGAAAATGATCTGGGTATGGGTCAATACCTATAGATACATTTTAGTGGGATGAACATCCATTTACCAGCTATTTTGATGTTCACCAGGGGTACAAGGTTTTGACACACTGTCTACCCTCTGGTAAACATACAAAAAGCTATTGAACATGGCCCAGTCGAAATAGTGGATTTTCCCATTAATAGCATGGTGGATCTTTCCAGTTCGCTATGTTAAATTACCAGAGGGTAAGTTTATGGTGGATTCTCCACATCTTACCTTGAAGGGTGAGGATTTAGCAAAAGATGGCGAAAGATGGGCAAAACCACTCGACATCAAAATGAATCCGCTTTCTAGTGATACATCCAGTAGGATTTCAAGTCACCCTCCGGTAATTTGCTTCGCAGAAAAGGTGATCTGGAAGCCATGGCCCATTTAGTTCGATGAATTCTCCCCTTTATGGCACCATTTCGTTTCAATCGTTATTATCATGATATGACCATGGCACCATTATTGTCTCATTATAGCAACTTCCAAAAAGATAGAACACTACATCCCATCAAGATAGTGAAAAGTCATTTTTAAAGATCTGTTTGGGGGTTACAAGCATATATATATATATTATATGATAACAGAATCACCATGAATAATCACCATTATGTCATCATATTTTCCCACATTGTACATACGTTTGTCCCTTGCTATGTCTAATATTATAGATATATAGATAGATATAAGACGTATATGTACATATATATATACTGGTTGGTGGTTTGGAACATTTTTTATTTTCCATAACATATGGGATGTCATCCTTCCCATTGACGAACTCATATTTTTCAAGATGGTTATTGCACCACCAACCAGTATATATTATTCTTAACCATCATTAACCATCATTAACTATTATTAACCATGGACATCCCATTAAAATCTCATTAATCATCATTAACCATCATTAACTATTATTAACCATTATTAACCATTATTAACCATTATTAACCATTATTAACCATTATTAACCATTATTAACCATTATTAACCATGGAAATCCCATTAAAAACCCATTAACCATCATTAACCATTATTAACCATGGACATCCCATTAAAATCCCATTAACCATCATTAACCATCATTAACTATTATTAACCATTATTAACCATGGAAATCCCATTAAAATCCCATTAACCATCATTAACCATCATGAACTATCATTAACCATTATTAACCATGGAATCCCAGTAAAATCCCATTAACCATCATTAACCATATATATATATATAACCATATATATTAACCATATATTAACAGTATATTCACCACAATGGCAGGTTAAAACCACCAACCAAGGCCATGGACCTCTTCGTGGCGGCAGACCAGTTCGGCATCGAACGCCTCAAGAGGTGGTGTCGCAACGACTGGTGATGTTGGGACAGAGATTGGTTCGTGCAAAAAACATGGTGAAATCAGAGATTTTCGATGATTTTTCATGATTTTCAGGATTTTCCATGGCTTTCTGATGTTTTTTCTGATGTTTGTTTGTATTTGTTCTTGGTTTTCCTTTGGATTTTGTCAAGAATATAATGCAATACTCTGGACGTTTTCTTCTTTTGAATCTGTATGAAAGTCAGAGATTTTCTGGAGGGGAAAAACACCCTTTTATTTTTTAGAGGGGAACATCCTTTACAACTGAGCTCAACTGGATTGACCCTTCGAACTGTGTGGCAACTCAGTTAAAAAATGATGACATCCAAGTTCTGAATGGTTGTTGGAGTTATTGAATGACCTAGTTTGGAAGCTAGCGAAAGACACCAGATGTGTGTGCAGGGTAGTGGTTGGCACCTCAGGTTCTTTCAGGTCATCAAAGATGAGAGGTTCCAAGTGCCATGATTAAATTTTGTCGAAACTGAAGCGGTTTGAGGATCTAAAAAACAGATCTTGATTAATTTTGCTTCATGAGGATTAGCTTTCTTTTTGAATATTCTTTTGTGGTACTATTCAATTCGGTAGACCATCCCGTTTTTGGTGAAGTGTTTCCTATAGTTACCACAGAGTAACTTGTCGATCCTGGCACGCGGTTCTGACTGCAGGTTATGTGAGAAGAAGATCCTTGTTTCAATCAATATCGATTCGGCTGCTACAATCCTTCAGGTGGGGGCGCCAGTTTCGATGCGGGGGGCGATAACCTGTTGGATCATCTAAACTTCACCAGCGACGTTTGTGGCACAGGCAGCCAACATGCACATCGCGAATGACTTGCGGCAGAGTTGCACGGGAGCCTGGTAGCAAAAAAAATCCAGTGGCAGATTCGATTGGTGCCATTGGCATGGCCACATTTGGTTTGTGCAATTTTGATAATAACTCCGCGATATGGAAGAGCCATCTGGATATTTCGCACCTGCGATCGAGTATAGGCAGAGTTAAACACTAAGATGATCAATTTCAACACTCCACATATTTTAACTACGTTTCCGCGCCGGAATTCAGAGATCTCGCTTCATCAGCCAATATGGGCTTACTTTGGGCACATATGTAAGACAGTCCCACCATCCCACACCATTTCAGTGTCTTTTGGATTCTCAAGGAAAATGATCCAAAATTGATCATTTTGTTTACCCTTCAGATTGTGAAATCGCATTGGATGATGGGAACATCTGATAACCGGAAACCCCATTCCATTTCGGGTTTCCAGATTTTCCCAAACAATTCAACCATAATTCAACCAATCCATTTTTCGGCAACTTTCACTCAGTTTTCCGTAAAAAAATCGAGGCATGGACTTTATCTTAAGAAACTTCGATGCGGTCTCCAAGACCCCGGCCTTCGAGGTGTGGATAGGGATTCAACCCGCATAACATGTGGAAGTTCAACCATGAACATGGGGATGTAAGCGACAAGACTGAGGGTAAAGATGATAATCAGATGGGGGATACAACAGAGATATGGATTGGATGCGATCCAGGACCAGGGGGTTCATCGGATAGGGGTGTGTTTATCGGCGGGAATCCAGGGGGTCGAGTTGTGAAGGGTGATCCAGCAAAAACTAGGCAAAGTGGATGCTTTTTTTCACCCATGATCTAGTTGGTGTCGATGTGTTTTGATGAGGCAAAGGTGGAGCTCACCTTGGATATCCTCCGGTGTCATCAAACATGACTTTCTGGAGTCCCTTACCTTCGGCAGGAGATGGGCCGATCGAATGTGGAACTGGTCTTTGAGATCCTTAAAAGAAGATGAGGCCGCGGACGAATAGTGATCGGTATAAATGATTGTGGATACTAGGATAATCGTGACTATGTAAGTATGTATGCATATATATATACATATAATGAATATATATATATATATAGATATATTTGAACATGTATATATATATATATATTTGAATATATATATATATATTTGAATATAAATATATATATATATATATAATGAATATATATATATATATTTGAATAAATATATATATATATATATATATATATTTTTATATATATATATATATATATATATAATA